>ERZ1026800.251-NODE-251-length-49137-cov-3.889676_pt1 | contig 49137 bp, 48 predicted proteins | sample MGYA00520873_ERZ1026800 | MGnify/ENA primary metagenome ERZ1026800 (study PRJEB33270, sample SAMEA104284475) | anaerobic digester metagenome | biome: Anaerobic digester microbiome; feature: mesophilic sludge digester; material: Anaerobic digester biomass | place...
CAATGTACCTGATATCCTGGATGTTCGTGCCATGCGTTCCCTGCTGGAAAGCCTTGGAGTGGAGGTAACCACTCTGGATAATCATTCCTGGCGAATCCATGCAAAGGAAGTCCGCCCGGCAGATCTTGATCCGGATTTGTGTCGGAAAATCAGGGCATCCATCCTGCTTGCAGGTCCCATGACCGCCCGCACAGGTAATTTGCATCTTCCACCCCCGGGCGGGGATGTGATTGGTCGCCGCCGGGTGGATACCCACTTGTTGATCCTGCAAAAATTGGGTGCAAAAATCACTTACGACCGCTCCTTCCACTTCCTGGCTGAGGGAGGATTGGTCGGTGCGGATATTCTGCTGGATGAAGCCAGCGTAACCGGGACTGAAAATGCCATCATGGCCTGCGTGGCTGCCCGCGGTGAATCTGTGATTCGGAATGCTGCCTCGGAACCGCATGTACAGGAAGTGTGTCATTTCCTGAACAGCTTGGGAGCAAAAATTGAAAATATTGGTTCAAATACACTCCATATTACCGGTGTTCCCAAATTACATGGCGGTGAATTTACAATTGGACCTGATTACCTGGAGGTTGTCAGTTTCGTTGGTGCCGCAGCTGTCACTCATGGCAGCCTCTGGATTCGTAACGCCGGCACCCAATACCTGGATATGATTCATTATGTTTTCAACCGGCTGGGAGTCTCCTGGCAGGTTCATGGACAGGATATTTTTGTTCCAGCTGACCAATCTTTTGAAATTCAATCCGATCTGGGAGGAGCCATACCGGAAATATCAGTCATGCCCTGGCCATCCTTCCCCACGGATCTGATGAGTATTGCCATTGTCGTCGCCACCCAGGCAAAGGGCACCATTCTATTCCATGATTGGATGTACCCAAGCCGTATGTTCTTCACAGACAAATTGGTGGGAATGGGGGCACATATCGTCCTGTGCGACCCACATCGTGTCATCATTCAGGGTCCAAGCCAGCTATATGGAGAAAAGATGGAAAGCCCTGATATCCGCGCTGGTATGGCACTTGTCCTTGCCGCACTCTCCGCCCAGGGGACGTCTGTCATCAGAAATATTGGGCAGATTGATCGCGGATATGAGCGCGTGGAACAAAAACTGGCTGCTCTTGGAGCATATATCCGGCGGGAATCAGAACGATAATCCTGGACAGCAGGTTTCCAAATAAAATCCGGAGTCAAGACAATCGACTCCGGATTTTTTAATAGGCTGTGTTATGATTTTTATTTTTCTGTAGCGGCTGGAATATTATTTTTTGTAAATTCCAAAAACTGATCCACCACATTTCGCAGAATGCCTTCGGGTAATGCCCCCACCTGGGTATGGACGACCTTTCCAGAAATGATGAACAACATGGTCGGGATTCCCTGCACTCCAAATCGGGTAGCCCATTCCGGATTCTCATCGGTATTTACTTTGGCAACGATTAACTTTCCGCTATATTCCTTGGCAATTTTATCCAGGATGGGCGCCACCATCCGGCATGGACCGCACCACGGAGCCCAGAAATCCACGATCACCGGTATTTCAGATTTAAGCACTTTCGCTTCAAACTCGGCATCAGTTACATGTAATGGTTGTTCCATTGATAATTATTCTCCTCTCAATTAATTCCAACAATAAGATGCATCACTTTACGAAAAGTTACATTGGGTTGTCTGATTGGGCACGCCGGTAATCCACAAAACGGTAACCGACGCCGCGTTCCGTCAATATATATCGGGGATTGGAAGGGTCTTCCTCCAATTTTTGACGCAGATAATTAATATACAGGCGGACATAATGAGGTTCATCCCGATATTCATATCCCCAGACCTTGGTCAATAATTGATCGTATGTCATCACCCAGCCGGCATTTTGTACCAGATGATACAGCAGACGGTATTCCGTGGGGCGCAGCTTGACCAATTTGCCCTCCACCCAGATTTCACGCCGCGAGAGGTCGATCTTTAAACGATCATCGACCACTATTTCACCGGACACGCCTGAACCAACTGCAAGCTCATTGCGCCTCAACACAGCTCTCACACGGCTGACCAGTTCACGCGGGCTGAACGGCTTGGTTACATAATCATCCGCTCCCAATTCCAAACCCCGAACCCGGTCATCCTCCTCCCCTTTGGCGGTCAGCATGATGACCGGGACATTGCTCGCCTGGCGGATCATTTTTAACACTTCAAATCCATCCAGGTCCGGCATCATGACATCCAGTATCACAAGGTCAGGCATCTCGGTCCGGACTTTGTCCAAAGCCTGCATTCCACGATATGCTTCCACCACCCGAAAACCATCATGTTCGAGGTTCAACTGGATGAAACGAACAATCCTTTCTTCATCATCCACCACCAGGATTAATCGATTTCGGAATGATTCATCAATCATTGGTATCACTCCCGAACAAAGGTAATGATTTCTTCATCACTGGTTGGCATCACCTCAATATAACTTGTTCGTGCAAGCGGTAACAGGATGGAGGTCACATTTGCTTCCAGATAAGGCAAGTCTTTTCCATCGCGCTTTCTGGGATTTTTCAAGATAATGATTGTGTCAGTGAGAGCAGGAAGTTGTTCAACTTCTCCCAGGATGGGTTCTTCATTCGGTATATGAACAAGCACGGAAGCCATACAATATCCTTTTAATATGATCTAGTAATGAATTAATACCTGGAGCTTAAATTTCCCCAAGCCAATGATATCTCCGTGACTGAGAGGATAATCCACGTTGGGAACAATTTTTTGTCCGTTAACCCGGGTCCCGTTTGATGATCCCAAATCAACGATCACCACCCGTTGACTGATTACTTTCAATGATGCATGAAACCGGGATACACCTTGCGAGTAGGCTTCATATGTAGACAGGTCCACATCCGGCAGGATGGGTTGACCTTCGGTCGCCCTTCCCAGAGTATACTCGTTCCTGCCTCCCAACTCGATTATCCTGCCGCTTTCGACGAGATGCAGGGATATCTTTACCTCAACATCACCCGCCCGGTCATCGGCTGTTAAATCAAGCGGGGGGAGTGGCTGATCGATGCTATCCAATAGTTCTGATGGAGTACGGCGAATGGATTGAGTCGTTAATGACTCAACAGTTGTTAACTGAGTTCCACATTCACTGCAGAAAAGTACTCCGTGAATTTCTTGATGATGACAATTGGGACAAGTGATCATATTGTTACGACTCCGGGGGTGCAAGGGTCAGAAGGGAACAGGTGCCATACTTGATTCGTTTGTCACCTTCCGTACTGAAAGATCGATTTTTCTGCAAATATTCCACTTCCATCATAACTGTTTGAGCCAGACTTCGATCCCCCCTGGCGAGGAGATGAGTTGCCAAATGATGCAGATGACGTGAAGCTTGAATAATATCTCCAGCTGCCACGTCCTGGCGTGCTTTTTCTTGTAAACGATACAAGGAAAGCCTTGACAAAGCTTCAATAATGGCGGGGGGCGGCAGTTCATGGTTCAATGTGACATGGACCGGTCGCTTTATTTCAACCAGTACCCGGTTTTTGGAAATTGGCATGGAAGGAATATCCATGGTTATTTTTCCTTTTGCCAGTCGAACATCCGCTTTTTCATCCTGCATGGGTGAAAGGTAAAATTCCAGGATCAGGCTCAAGGATTTTCCATAATTTAAACCGCCCAGCAATATATGTTTTCCAACAGGCAGCGGGCTGATTTCAGGTCGTAAACGGAATGCGTACCTCAACTGAACACCAGGATCCGATTCAAACTCCAGGGTAATGCTCCTGGCGTATAAACTTTCCAGGTTTCTGAGTTTCATATCAAAGAACGTGTATAGATCTTTTGAATTGACGACATATGAGGAATTGCCGCCGCCAATGGCAGACAAACGGTCAAGGAATATGTCATTCCATTCATTGCCGAACCCAAGTGCATTGATAAAAATTCCTTGTTCAGCGGCAATTTGCGCCAGCTGGCAGGCAGATTCTTCATCTCCATAAGTATGCCCATCTGTCAGAAGAACAATCTGCCGGTTGATTTGATGATTCGATCCTTGCTGGATCAGCTCATATCCTGCTTCCAATCCTTGAAAGATTTCAGTCGCTCCGGATGTCGCCAGCTTGTTCAAGCCAAGATCTGATTCGCCAAGCCCATTAACCTGCGTGGGGTGTAATAATACCTCAGCCCGATCACTAAAAGTTACAATGGATAAAATATCCTGAGGTCTTAGTAAATGAAGCAGCTGCCGGATATTTTCTTTCACCATCCCGATTCGATTGCCTTGCATGGATGTGGAGCGGTCCACCACTAGGCATAAATTTACTGGTGGTAAATAAAGAGGATCCGTTTCTGCAGTACAGGTTAATTCCAATAAAGCATAGACGATCTGTGGTTCTCCCAGTAATGGAACCGTATGCCGGCTATACCGCACATTGACTTCCAAAGCTGATTTTTCGTGATATTCCTTCGGAAGAGTGAGATTATATTCCTCTCTCTTTTGGGGATTTGACAGAACCTCATATGCTTCCTGAATCTTCAGAAAATCCTCTTTTGCCTGGGGTGTAGGATTGGCGTCCGGATGATTTTGCCGGGCTGCTTCAAAATATGCAACCCGGATTTCCTCCCCGGTTGCATCGAATGGCACTCCTATTAAATTATAATAATCTTCCAAAAGGCACCCCCTTATAAATACTGGATCAGGATGACACTGATATTGTCGGGACCACCTGCAATATTTGCTGCTTCCACAAGTTCATGACAGGCAATGGATGGATTTTCAGCTTTTAAAACGGTATCTAAAATTATCGATTCAGGCAGGACTCCCCATAACCCATCGCTGCAGATCAATATCTTTCCCGGGTGGGGGATTTGGCAGGTTCCCATATCCGGAATAATGGGATCAGTCTGTCCCAATGCCCGGTACAATACATTTTTATTTGGATGATTTGTGGCTTCTTCTTCGGTAATTTGTCCAAGTTCCACCAGACGCCGTACAAGGGAATGGTCCTGCGTAATGGCATTCATTCTCCCATCAGGGTAAATAAAATATGCCCTGGAATCCCCAACGTGGGCATACGCCACCTGTTCACCCATGACAATCAGAGCTGTCATGGTTGTACCTCCTCCAGGTGCATGCCGGCGGACTTCCAGTTGAGCTTCACGCATTCCCTTTTCCATCAATTCCTGCAGGCTTTCAATATTCTGGCTGCCACCCGGGGAAAGGTACGGCAAATATAAACTGGAAAGAATATGTGAACTCATGATCCGGGTGGCGATCCCGCTGGCAATCTCACCATATTGGTGCCCGCCCATTCCATCGGCAACAATAAAGACGCCGAAGGGTAAGGCATTTTTACCTTCTGCCAGGACGGATGAGAAGGCAAAGAGAGAATCCTCGTTATGGTCGCGCTGCAAACCCGTTGATTGAGCAGTTCCCACCAGTAGTTGAGCGGGATTGAATTTAGGTACAGCTATGATTGCACCCATCTGTTCTTCTGTAAGGGGAGCAGTTTGACTTGGATCGGCTGCATGAGTCGAGTTCTTTGATTTGGTAAATACCTGTAGAAATTTTTGAAGTAGATTCACAAGTGCCTCTTTTCAAATCCAAGCCAATATAATTCTACACCTCATACCAGGAAGGCATAGAAGATGTGATCAGTCGACCCAATATAAAGAACATTATCCACGATTAACGGCGCAGCCGTTATGGGTCCGCCCGTGGAAAATTTCCAACGAAACCTGCCAGTCCGCGTTTCCAAACAATATAAATTTCCATCAGCAGAGCCGCAATAGACACAATCTTTATTTACCCGGGGCGAACCACTCACCTGGTGTTCGGTTTTAAAACGCCAGATTTCCCGGGCATTATTTGCATCGAGACAATAAATATATTCGTCTGCAGACCCGAGAATGATCATATTGTCAGTTCGAATTGGTGACGAGACTGAACCTTTTCCCATCCGATATCTCCAGATTACCCAACCGGATTGTGCATCCAAGGCATATACCATCCCATCCAGTGAGGATGCATAAACCACCCCCTGGGATAAATAAGGTGAAGATGTGATTGGACGTTTTGCCTGGAACCGCCATCGGATTTGACCCCGGAAATCCACACAAAATAATTCTCCCGTTTCACAGCCAAAATATGCCAATTCATTCGTTAAAAAAGGTGTGGACCGGATTGGCTCCACCACATCCAGCCGCCATGTCATCCGATTCGTCGCCAGATTGACTGCATAGAAATATCCATCATCCGAGCCAGTGAAAACATGACCTTCCGACACCTGTGGAGAACAACGAATGGATCCTTCTGTCTGAAAATTCCATTCCAGTTTGCCAGTCCGCTCGGAAACAGCATAAAGAGTCCGATCTTCAGAACCAAAAATGGCAAGCCCATCCGAAAGTGCCGGGCAGCTCACCACCCCGCCCAGGGTTGGGTATTTCCAAACCATTTTCCCGTCCCCAGCATTGAGGGCGTAGATATTTGTATCATACGAACCTATATACACAATCCCCTTATTACATGCCGCTGTGGCACGGATCTCATCCTCGCATTTAAATGTCCAGATTGGTTTTATGGTTTGTTCTGTTTCCACCGCTGGCGGGGAAATGCGGGATAATATTCCCGTCTTTTTTGCAGTCATTAACAAGGCTTCTTTCATTGCCTCTGCTGTTGGAAAACGGTCTTTCGGATCGTACTGGAGAGCAGTATAGATGACTGATTCCAATTCCTGGGACACACTTGGATTTGCCTTGCGAATCGGGCGCTCCAGGAAAGAGAAAGGCGCTTCCAAACGCGGATTCCACTTGGTAAGCACATGATGCAAGGTGGCGCCCAGGGCATAAATATCCGCCAGGGGTGTGGCATCACCGCGATATTGCTCCGGGGGGGAGTATCCCTCGGTGCCAATCATGGTCCCTTTTTGACCAACCCGGAAGGATTTGGCAATTCCAAAATCGATCAGTACTATCCGATCCTGTGGATTGATCATTACGTTGGATGGTTTCATATCGCGAAAAATAATCGGTTCCGGCTTATGGGCATGTAAATAACTGAGAACATCACATAATTCGACTGCCCAGGAAACCACCCGCGCTTCCTCGATAAATCCTTCCGTATCCTCAATTAACGCTTCCATATCCTTGCCCAGGATAAATTCCAGCACAAGGTACGAGCGTTCGTCATGTGTGAAAAAATCAAATATTTTAGAAATGGAGGGATGATTTAATGCAGCCAGAATATTGGCTTCACGTTCAAAGTTTTGAACAATCGTTTCCCGAATTAATGGATCGGGGGTTGAATTAATCATCTCCTTCACTGCCACCAGCTTGACCACGTTTTGGAAACGAAGATCTCTTGCCCGATAAACAGAACCCATCCCCCCAACACCTATAACATCCTGAATTAAATAACGTTCCTGCAGAATGGTTCCAGACTGCAATTGCCGGACAATCCCGGAATTTTGGTCAAAGCCCTGCGTAATGCGGTGTGTATCCAGTTCATCCTCCCTGAAAAGCAACGTCCCAGCCATCCGCAATAAATGGATAAATTTGCCAGGAAATAATATCACTTATAAACATAATTCACAGTTCTGATAATTATAACCGAAAGTGAATTATTACAAAACAATTCGGGAATTGGAACAAATGGATAAGGTAATCTGTTACTGGAATAAATTGGATGTTTTGAGTAAAATACATTCAAGTGGAAGGATTGAAAAAATGAGTGAATTTCCCGGAAAAGGCAAGGTAGCTGTTCTTAAAACGTCCCCCTCAACGGTCCTGGATGACATTGAACAACTTATGATCATGGGTGGGGTTGAAAATACGCTCCCCAAGGATATTATTACCGGTTTAAAAATTAACATTTCCTGGCAGACCTGGTATCCAGCCTGCTCCACCACACCCTGGCAGCTGGAGGGCGTTATCCGGGCTCTGCAAAAATTGGGATATAACCAATTGGAGGGAATTCATAACGACACTGTTGTTGTGGATACTTCAGTCGGGGAAAAAAACAACAAACATAAATTCGTAACAGACAAGTATAAAATCCCTTGTACGTATTTATATGAAGATAAATTCGAATGGGTTCATTATGAGCCCAAAACTCATCCATTCCTCATTCTGGATAAGATATACCCGGAGGGTGTTTTTATTCCCAAAGATTTATTTGGAAAAAATATCATTCACCTTCCCACTGTTAAAACCCATGTTTTTACCACCATCACCGGCGCCATGAAAAACGCCTTCGGTGGTCTGCTTCACCGTAATCGTCATTGGACGCACGCCCATATTCACGAAACCCTGGTGGACCTTCTCATGATTCAACGTGAAATCCACCCGGGTATTTTTGCTGTCATGGATGGCACATTTGCAGGTGACGGTCCCGGACCACGCGCCATGAGATGGCATGAGAAAAATATCCTCCTGGCATCCTCAGACCAGGTTGCCATTGATGCCATCTCTGCCAAACTACAGGGTTTTAACCCCATGTCCATTCCATTTATCCGCATGGCTCACGAGATGGGATTGGGAGTTGGTGACCCTCAGGAGATTGAGATTGTCGGTTATGATATCGAACAGGAGATGCCCTGGAATTTCTCTCAAGAAGATACTTTTGCCTCCTGGGGACAAAAATTAATCTACCACGGTCCGTTAAAACCATTTGAAAAAATCCTTCTCCAATCGCCCATCGTCCCTTGGAGCTATTTCGCCAGTAATTTTTATCATAATGTCTACTGGTACCCATTTGTGGGCAGAAAGCGCGTGGAACAGGCGTTTAACACTCCCTGGGGTCAACTATTCCGTGCTTATGGTGATGGTGAAGTGGTAATGCCTGGAATGGAGCCCAAAACCGTCATCCAGGCTGGTGTTGCCTTGGGAGCCCTGGCTGCCCTGCTGGGTTTGGGCATCTACCTGCTGGGAAGGCATGACAAGAATTAATAGATTGCCCTTCAATACATTCATATCAACTCGGTAACCATCGTACGAATTTTGTACGACAAAAAATACTGTCAAGGAGAAACCATGTTCAAAGATTTCCAGGATGCTGCCGCGTTCATACAACAGAACAATATTCGTTTGATTGATCTCAAATTCTGTGATCTGTGGGGACGCTGGCACCATGTCACCCTTTCGGCAACAGAATTTACTCCGGAATTAATGGAAGCCGGAGTCGGATTTGACGGCTCATCCGTCGGTTTTAAATCGGTTAAAGCCGGAGATATGTCATTAATCCCGGACCTTCCTACTGGATTTATCGATCCTTTCTGTGATCTGCCCACTCTCAGCTTTATATGCAACACAGTGGAGGCTGACACCCGGATCCGGTTCAGCGGAGATCCGCGCGAAGTGGTCCAACGGGCTGAAACCTTCATGGTGAATGAAGGGATTGCTGATCACAGCCTCTGGGGACCGGAATTTGAATTTTACGTTTTCAATGATGTTGTTCTTGAAAATGATGTTAACACGTCCTGCTACCGCGTGGACTCATTTGAGGGTGTATGGAACTCAACCCAGGGTGGTGATGGTCACCTGATTCCTTTACATGGTGGATACCACGCCATTCCCCCGCGAGACCAGACCTTCAATCTGCGCAGCCTCATGACCGTCACCCTCGAGGATATGGGCGTTCCGGTGAAGTATCACCACCACGAGGTCGGTGGACCTGGTCAATGTGAAATTGAAACTCCCCTGTTCGGCATCCTGAAGGCTGCTGATGCTTCCCTGATTATAAAATATGCAACCAAGATGGTCGCCATCGGTGATGGACAAACCGTGACTTTCCTGCCCAAACCCTTATTTGGTGAAGCTGGCAGTGGAATGCACTTCCACCAGCAGTTGTCGAAAAATGGTGCCAATCTCTTCTATGATGCAGATGGTCCCAATCTGCTTAGCAAGGAAGCCTTGTGGTATATCGGTGGATTGCTGACCCATGCCCCGGCAGTCCTTGCGTTCACCAACCCATCCACCAATTCCTTCCGTCGGCTGGTACCCGGGTATGAAGCCCCCATTTCTGCCATCTTCTCCCGAGGCAATCGCAGTGCTGCCATTCGCATCCCTAAATATTGTACTGAACCGGACACAGTTCGTTTTGAATTCAGACCCCCCGATGCAACCTGCAATCCCTACCTTGCAATGGCAGCTCAATTAATGGCTGGTCTGGATGGCATTCGGCACCAGATTGACCCGACAGCTGCCGGATTTGGTCCCATTGATGATGACATATTCTCCTGGTCTGCTGAAAAGCGCGCCACCATCAAAAGCCTGCCGACATCATTGGAGGAAGCTTTGTATGCACTTGAAAAGGATCATGCCTTCCTGCTGGAGGGCGGGGTTTTCAGCGAGGAAATGATCCACAACTGGATCCGTGCAAAACGCAATGAAGCCATGCAGGTCCGGCTGCGCCCCCATCCTTACGAAATCCAAATGTACTTCGACCTCTAGATAAGAATTAAAAAAAAGGCGATCCGCTGGATCGCCTTTTTTTTAATCAAGGCTCGGTTGGATAACCAGCCGTCACCCAGGATTGCAGACCTCCCAGGATGGGATTGGCACGGTTAAAATCATTTTGTTGCAGGAAGAGTGCTGCACCAGCACTCGTGTGTTCAGTGGGTCAGGTGCAATATGTGATGATCCATTTATCCGGGTCGAGTTCGGTATATCGGGTTGCCATATCCGTCGCCGGTATATTGACCGCCCCTTTAATGTGCAGGATTTGATATGCTTCCACATCCCGGGTATCCACAACGATGGCATCACCAGCCTTTACGGCATTCCAGGCATCCTTGACACTCACCCTCCAGACTGTTGGCGAAGACCAATCCGGCTGCGGTTTGACCAGTTGCACCTGGTTATTACTTGAATTGAATCGTGTAATCATTCCAACAGCTTGCCAGATGACAAGCCCCAAAACGATGATTGCACCCGGCAGACCCAATAAGGTTAATTTTCTATTTATCGATTTGGAACCAGCAGCAGATTTATCGTTCATAACGATCTCAACTTATATATAAGATATATATTACCTTATTTATAATATATATACAAGGTTATTTAATAAATCTGCCGGTCTCAAATTGATCCAAAGCTATTGACAAATAATTGGCTTTCAAAATAATTGCCACACCTTTTACACCTGAACCCATCGATATTTCTTCCAGCAGAAAGACATTTTCATCCACGAGAGTACGAATGGGAGACGGGTGACCGAACGGCGCCACGGCTCCCGGCTCATACCCGGTCACCTGTCTCACTTCCTCTTCGGTGGCTGTCGTCAATCGGTTAACTCCCAGATATTCACGCAATCTGGACCATGAAACCTGTCCCATCCCGGCAGCCAGAACCAGGATATATTCCCCTTTTCGGATGCGAAACAACAGGCTGCGAACCAATTGTCCAGGTTGTTGGCCGCGCTCAAGGGCTGCCTGTTCCAAATCATGGATGGGACCTTGATGTTGGAATAGGCGATATGGAATGCCCAGCGAATCCAAAACCAGTGTGGCGGGAGTCTCCATTATCAAATCCATCACCCTCTATTTATTGATTTTGATATTACCACAATGCCGGCTGATAATTCAATCGTCGCCCGTTGACCAGTAGAAATGGAGCCGCCCTTGCCAGGTTGACACCCAACAACCTGAGTTCATTCATTCCTCCAATCCGATGCCTTCGCCGGGCTGCCATGATCCGATCCACAGTCCTGGGACCAATCCCTGGCACTCTCAGTAATTCCATCCTCTCTGCCCGGTTGACATCCACCAGGATTTCACGGATATGTTCAGATGCCCATGCCTGTTTGGGATCAACATCCAGGGGCAGCGAGCCATTTCCGATCAGTGTCAAATCTTCCAGATCATAACCATAATCCCTCAGCAGAAAGGATGCCTGGTAAAGACGGCGCTGGCGGATTGGATTTTCGGGCGGATGGTTTTCAAGTGGAGTATCCACAATCGGGTGAAATGCTGAATAATATACCCTAGCCAATTTCAATTCACGATATAGATATTGCGTTATGGACAACAGTTCCAGGTCAGTTTCTTCGGTGCCGCCCACTACAAATTGAGTGGTCAAAGAAGGCCATCTCCCCTTCCACCCTCCATTGGGAATTTGGTTCTTCCGAATTTCTTCCACAACCTTCAAGGGACTCAGTAATTCCTCCATAAACATCTTATGAGGCGCCAGTTGACCAAGCCGCATGTCATTGGGCGCTTCCAGGTTGACTGATACCCTGTCAGCCAGCAACATCGCCTGCTGAATCTGGTCTTTTTCAGCTCCCGGCATGATTTTCAAATGAAGGTATCCCCGATAACCCCGCCGATGGCGCATGATATCCGCGGTATCATTCAGGCGATCCTGGGTTTTAATTCCACCTCCAGCCACACCCGAGGAAAGAAATATTCCATCCACTGTCCCCACTCGATGCATGGAGAGGAAGACATCCGCCATCTCATCCGGCTTCAAGGTTGCCCGTTGAAAATCGCGTCCCGCCCTGAAAGGGCAATAATAACAATCCCTTTCACAGGCGGTAGTCAATGCTGTTTTTAATAAAGCCTTGCAGGGACCTCCCGCGGGATGATGAATCATTCCATGGTCAAATTCTGTTCCATTAACTGGAATCCCTTGCGTGGCATCAATGACTGGCGCGCCCTGTTGATCCATATCTGGTTCCAGCCACATCTGGGATGTAAGGAGGGACAGGGTATGTATCAATTCCGCCATATATTGATTATAGAACAAATATTCTCTTCGCGCAAGAGGATATCTTTATCAAATCAAATAATGGCAAATAAATTTTTCAGATCCGCCAAAATATGATTTCTATATTTCGCTGGAGGAATCCACCTTTTCCACCAGAATGGTGCAATGTGTCACCAGCGCGGCAATGGCTCCCAATGCCGCCCACATTGGCAGCAGCACGGCTCCCACCACCCCGATCGTCAATGGCATTTCAATCAAGACGGTTCCTTTATCATCCTTGATAATGATCCGGCGGACATTTCCTTCGCGGAGTATCTCCTTGATTTTTGCCACAAGTTGATCACCATCAATCCGGAATTCCTCTACCCGAACCTTGTCCATGGCACCCTCCAAAAATCCTGATGAACTTAATCCGATATCTGTCCTTCAAGCAGTTTCACTGCCTGCTGCATTCGTTTAATAACCAAATCCTTGCCGATGATTTCCATGCTTTCAAACAACGGTGGACTCACCCGCTGCCCGGTGATGGCAATCCGCATAATTCCAAAAACCTGCCCGGCATTAAGTCCTAATTTATCAACCAGTTCCCGCATGGGGGGTTCAGCGGTTTCCTGGGAGACATCCGGCAAACCAGACAGGATTTCCAGAACCTGTTCTGCAACTGATAAAGCCTCATTGGCGGTCAGTCCTTTTGGTACCAAATCCTTTGGGTCTGGTTCAACCGTCTCTTTGAAGAAAAATCCAGCCCATTCCGGTCCCTCATCCAGTGTAACCAGCCGGGGTTGAATTAACGGGGCGATCTTTTTCAATGTATCATCATCCGTCAAATAACCGGCTTTTATAAAATAAGGTTTCATCAAGGCAGCCAATTGTTCCGCTGAAAGGGAACGGATATGCAAGCCATTGAAGTGATCCAGCTTGGTAAAATTGATCGCTGCCGGAGATGGATTGAGTTTTTCCAGGCTGAATTTTTCAACCAGGTCATCCATCGTAAAAAACTCCGTATGGTCATCATAACTCCACCCCATCAGTGATACCCAATTCACCACGGCTTCAGGCATATACCCCAGATCCTGAAGATCCTTGATAAAAATGGAATAGCCATCCTTAACCAGGTTTGCAGCCTCGCGCTTGCTCATCTTGCCCTTGCCGCTCGGCTTGAGAAAAACTGAAAGATGGACCCATTCCGGTTCCTCCCAGCCGAACGCCCGGACAATGAGGGCGTGCAAAGGGAAAGTTGGCAGCCATTCTGATCCGCGAATGACATGAGTGATGTTCATCAGGTGATCATCCACCATGGCTGCCAGGTGATACAAAGCCAATCCATCGGATTTAACCAGGATATAGTCGTCCAAAACGCGGTTTTCCACTGTAATATCACCGCGCAACACATCCCTGACAGTGGTCGTTCCCTGGCGGGGAGTTTTGAATCGAATGACATGTGGTTCACCGGCTGCCACGCGTTTTTCCGCCTCCAAAAGGTCCATATCACGGCATAATCCATCATAATGATAGGAGTCTTTGCGGGCTTGCTGTTCTTTGCGTACTTTCTCCAACCTGTCTGGTTTGCAGAAACAATAATAAGCATTTCCGGAGTTAATTAATTGTCGGGCATAATTTTGATAAATTTCTTTCCGCTCAGATTGGCGATAAGGTCCAAACGAGCCGCCGACATCCGGTCCCTCATCCCACTCAACTCCAAGCCAGCGCAAACCCGCCATTAACTCTTCCTCCGCACCTGGGACAAACCGTTTACGGTCAGTATCTTCTATTCGCAGGATAAATTGTCCGCCAGTTTGTCTTGCCAGTAAATAATCATAAAGTGCCGTGCGGGCACTTCCCAGGTGGGTATGACCCGTTGGGGAAGGGGCAAATCGAACACGCACCGGTTTTTTATTCGTTTGAATCATCACAACTCCTATAATTCCATGGGTTTGCTATATGCCGCAACGCTTTCCACCAATCCAATTCCCAAAACCAGGGAGATTAATGAACTGCCACCATAACTGATGAACGGCAAAGTTAAACCAGTGACCGGAATGACATTTAAATTGACGCCGATATTTACTGCAGTTTGGAAGAACATGATAATTCCAACCCCAAAAGCCAGTAAGGATCCAAAAATGTCATGAGCCTTCTGAGCCACCCGAAAACAACGGATGATGACAAATATCAATAAAGCAATAATCAGTATTGTACCAATGAATCCAAACTCTTCCGCGACCGCCGAAAAAATGAAGTCGGTATGCCGGACGCGTAGAAAATGCAATTGGACCTGGGTTCCATGCCCATAACCCATTCCAAACCACCCGCCAGATCCGATGGTGACCAATGCCTGCTCCACATTATATGTATTTCCGTGGCGGGCATTCTCATCTTTAATCACAAAGTCAATAATACGTTGCTGTTGATAAGGTTCCAGAAATGGAAATGCTGCCACAACTGCCCCCAGTCCCCCAATGGCAAATAATGCCTGCAGCTTTGCCGGCAAACCGCTGATCCACAACATGGAGAACCAGATGACCAGCATCACGATGGACATGCTGAGGTTGGGTTGTAAAACAATCCAGATAATGACGCCGGCTGCCAGGGCAAAGCTTTTGCCAACCCATAATAAATTTTTTTCCACATCATTTGATTTGGCAAAATAATTAGCCAGAACCATCACCAGGGCAATTTTTGCTATCTCCGAAGGTTGGATGAAAATCACTCCTGTGTCAAACCAGCGGGCTGAACCAAATAATGCCTCACCCAGGATGAAAATTCCTATCAAAGCCAGGACTGTAATGATATAAATTGTCCTGGATAATGATTCCCAATAGTGATAATCGATTGAGGCAATGACCAGCATCAGAATCAGACCAATAGCCACATAAATTGCCTGGCGCGAAACCAGCCCAGCCAGTAATTCATTTCCGGCTATGGCTGACCGAATCATGGCGATCCCAAATATGGAAAGCAACACCACGACCCCAAACAGCCAGTAGTCAAAGTGGCGCCAGATTTGCCTGCGGTTCATGTTTATGCCTGAGTTAATTGCGGCGGCGGGATTGTTTTACTGGAATATCAGCCAGCAACCGTTGTTCCCTGCCCTCCTGTGTCATGGAAATATTTACAGCATCCGGATCTATATCAATATACCTTGAAATGACTTTTAACAATTCATTTTTCAATGATTCCATTTCAGATGGCGTTAAATCCGTTCGGTCATGAATCAGGACCAGCTTTAACCGTTCCTTTGCGGAATTCGCACTGGTTGTCTGCCTTCCCGTAAGCCGATTAAGCCAGTCTGCCATGTCAGTTCCCTCCCGGGCGGACGATATGAGAAAGCCAATCGAACATACCCTTCCTGCCATCCAAATCCATAAATGGCACCTGTTCGCCAGTCAGTCTTCGGGCTATGTTGTGGAAGGCTGTACCAGCCTTGGATTTCGGATCAAGTGCAATTGGCTGCCCGCGATTGGCACTGATCACAACGCATTCATCCTCTGGTATGATGCCAGCCAGTTCCACGGCAAGCAACTCCGTAACATCCCCGGCTGCCATCATATCACCCCGTTTGACCATCGCCGGGTTCAGCCGGTTGATAACCAGCTTGACGGGACCTTTTTCCTCTGCCTCCACCAAACCAATGATGCGATCTGCATCCCGAACCGCGGAAACCTCCGGGTTGGTGACCACCACAACCACATCTGCCGGTGCCAGAGCGTTGCGGAAACCCCTCTCAATGCCTGCCGGACAATCAAGGATAATCCAATCCACTTCATGGCGTAATTCGTCACACAAGCGGATCATATCACTGGGTGTGACGGCACTTTTATCCCGTGTTTGGGCTGCCGGGATTAAATACAACTCGGATAATCGTTTATCGCGTATCATCGCCTGGCGGAGCCGGCAACGTCCTTCTATTACATCCACAAGGTCGTAAACGATCCGATTCTCAAGTCCCAGAATCACATCCAGGTTTCGTAAACCAATATCCGCATCGATGCAAACAACTTTGAAACCATTCATCGCCAAAGCGATCGCCACATTGGCGGAGAATGTTGTTTTCCCCACCCCGCCCTTGCCAGAGGATACAGTTACTACGGTTGCTGTCATTGCCTCCTTATTTCTCCTTTGTTTTCCAGGGTTCAATTATCAATTGACCATCTTTGATACTGACCATCTCCGGATGAATTATGCCTCTCCGGGAAGGCAAGTTAATTACCTGTCCACCGATCCAAATCTTCATTGGTGCCAATTCCAAAGCGCAAATGGAAGCCTGTTCACCGGTTTCCAAACCAGCTTCCACCGAACCCCGCAATTTTCCCCAAACCACAACATTTCCTCCTGCCAGAATTTCCGCCCCCGGATTGACATCCCCCACCACAACAACATGATTTTTTGATGCCACCTGAATACCCGATCGCAATGTCCGATGAACAAAAACAGCCTCTTCACCAGCCAGAGAGGATTCAACTGGTTTGACGGTTTGTTCCATCGGACGGGATGAATGGATGCGGGTTGCCAGACCCAACATCCGGGCTGTTTGTTCTGTCACCAGAGAGGTGCTTAATACCCCCCACAAGATGACATCACGATCAGCCAATTTGTCACGCAGCAATCCCAGATCTGCTGAGTAAATGATCCGATGATGGACATCCAGTGTCAGTTTTGCACCTTTGAAGAATTGATTCCGGGTGTCAATAGTTGCCAACAGGGATTCCATGACCTCACTCCAGGTACCCTCACCCAACGAGACCATTAATCCATCACTTACCCCCTTGATTTGCAGGGTTGCATCGGAAGAATCCGACATATGTTCTCCTCAAATGTCCAAATGGACGTCTATTATAACAGGTGTTCGAACATTGATTCCTATTGTCCCGGCAGCTGGGAATCGATGGCTTTCAATCGAAAATATGCGTCCATCACCTGGCGGACAATCGGTGCCGCCACCCGCGAACCTTCATCACCATTGTAGACAAACGCTACAACTGCAATCTCCGGGTCATCATAAGGAGCATATCCCACATACCAGGCATGAGCTGGCCACAACCCGGGCTTGCAGATATCCTTTTCCTGTGCCAGGTCATCACAATATTCTGCAGTTCCTGTCTTGCCTGCGGACGGTATTTCAAATCCCTCAAACGGATTGGAAGCTGTTCCCTCGGTGACCACCAGCCGCATACCCTCCTTGGCTTTTTCAATCACCCAGGGTTCCACCGTCTTGACAACATCTGTTTGAAGAAAATTCTCGTCATATTCATGAATCATTGGATCCTTCGTGATATCCCAAAGCTGTTTTGCTTCAAATGGTTGGATCACATTTCCTTCAGAATTCAATATTTCTTCGACAAGTGTGGTTTTCATATGCTTGCCGTCATTTGCCAGGATGGCTATTGAGTTTAATACCTGCAAAGGCGTGGTCAAGACATAACCCTGTCCAATTGTGGCAATATAGGTGTCACCTGTTGCCCAGTTTTCACCCAGGTTTATCCGTTTCCAGGTTGGGTCAGGCAATAATCCATCCGTTTCACCGGGCAGTTCGATGCCAGTCTCGACTCCATATCCAAGTGCCCGAGCATATTCGTTCATTCGCCAAATTCCCAAACCTTCCGGTACCTCATCCTTGTATCCACCACCCACCTTGTAAAAATACACATCACAGGATTCTGAGACACCCTTCAGGTAATCAACCGGACCATGTCCTGCATTCGTGGATTTATAAAGGTAACAAACATAATCCAGTGTAAGCGGGCGGGGATCGTTGGGGGCGAACTGTTGTGTCAAGGTAATTTTGCCCGGATCTTCAATTACCTGCTCTGGTGTTACAACACCTTCGTTTAATATTCCAATGGCTGTCGCCATTTTATAAACCGACCCCGGTGGATATTCAGCGGAAATGGCATGGTTAAATAATGGTGCTTTCGGATCCAGCTGGAGTTGCTCCCAGTAGTATGCCGGGATAAGACGAGCCATCCTGTTGTTTTCATATGAGGGCCATGAAACCAGCGCCAGAACTTCCCCCGTTTTTGGATTAACCGCAATCACGACCCCGCTGGGGTATTTTTCATACCCAAGATACTGGTTCCATTCACGAATTTCCTTGATCAATGCCTCACGGGCGGCGACCTGCAGCCGGACATCGATGGTTAATTTGACATTATTCCCAGGAACAGGGTCAACCGGAGGTTCGAGATCACGGATGATTTTTCCCGCCACATCAACTTCAACGGTTCTCTTGCCGTTGATGCCGCCCAGGATGTCCTGCAATGTCCTCTCCACACCTGCATAACCCACCTTATCGCGATCCGAAACGAATCCCAATTCGGTATAATATTTCTCCTCAACGGCTGGAATGGGACCTAAAAAACCGATGATTTCAGCGGTTGCCTCACCGGTCGGATACTCCCGCAATGACGACACCTCAATATCCACCCCCGGCAATTCATCAGTCCGCTCGCGAATAATCATGGCGGTTTGTTCATCAATATCACAGGCAACCTGGATGGGTGAATAAGGCGCCCGGGTATCTCCAATTAATACAATTTCTGTGATTCCCAGGTTATTATCACAAGCTTTAAAATATTTTGTGACGTCTTCAGTCAGAAAACCATCCGCGTCATAAGCATCTGAATTCGATACAGGAATCCCGACCAGATCCGAGAGTTTTCGATATACTTCCTGCACTGCACCAGCTTCAGGTGATTCCGAAAAACCATAATACTTTCTATAACTTTCAATTACGAGAACAGGATTGCCTGGAAGATCAGCAGGTGTAATGATGACATTATATGAGGGTACGTTTCTTGCCAGAATAACTCCATTGCGATCATATATGTTCCCGCGTTGCGTGGGGATGTTGATGACGCTTTTCCGGTTTTCCTCCGCCTGTGCCAGGTAATCAGCTCCCTTGACAATCTGAAGATCGTATAAACGGGCAGTGTAAACAAAAAAGACTATGGCAATCAAACCATAAATAATCCACATTCGTTTTGAATCCAATTTCATTAGTGGATGGGTTTCAGCACTCATATTTCCAACTCCCTCGGATGGAGCCAGCGCGCCAAATCAGTGATGATCGTATATATCGGAAAAGCCAACAGTAGATTCAACAACGCGCTGGGCAGCGTTACCAGGGTCAAACTTTCCTTAAGTGGAAGGACGGATCCTGATATTTGAAATACAAAAATTGATATTAAATGAAATATCAAGGTCCCCAAAAATGTCAGAACAAGCATGACAAGCAAGGGCATTTGCCAGATTCTGCGGCGTGCCACCCGTGCCAGTAGAATGACAACCAAATAACTGATCATGACTACATAAAATGGTGTCGCTGTCACCAAACTGATCATGATGCCACCCAGGATGCCCCACTCCCAGGGGGATTTCACCGGATCCTGCAGTCCCCAAGCGATCAGAACCAGGAGCATCAAATCCGCCTTCCCCTGAAGCAGCGGCAATTGACTGACCACTCCCAGTTGGATCATCAGAACAAATCCCAAAATTGGTATTCCAGCCAGGGTTGCCATGGAAACACTAAGGTCCTGGTGTGGGTACCAGGGGGGCAATTTCCACCGGGCGGAAGTTGGTAATCACCAGTACCGCTTGAATATTATTGAAATCCACAGCTGATTGCACCAGGGCTGTCTGGAATAAGTCGGTTTCCCGTTTTCGGGTCGTCAAAACCTGCCCTACGAGAATATTGGACGGATAGGAACCACCCAAACCTGATGTAACAATCAGGGTTCCAATTGGCAAATTCACATCCTGGGGAATCATCTCGAGGGATAATTCACCAGTTAACGATCCAACCAGCTGGGCTTCCTGCTCCATCGATTGCAGCCGGATATTCACCACCGAAGCTGGATCGGTGATGAGTTGAACCCGTGCTGCCTGTGCAGTAACCGCATCCACCCGCCCCACCAAACCCTGGGCAGTAACAACCGGCATCCCGTTTTTCAATCCGGCATCCGAACCCTGATCAATCAGGATATATTTCAGAAATGGATTCGGATCCCGTCCAATTACAGTTGCCGCCACGTAGGAATTCTCAGGCTGGGAACGTGCAAAATCCAATAATGCATACAAAACACTGGCTTCGCCGATTTGTTGCTGTAATTCAATGATTTGAGTTTGCAAGAGAGCGACCTGGTTTTTTAATTCGACATTTTCCCGGCGGATGTCAGCCATTTCCCGGGGGGCGGTGATAAATTCATAAATTGCCAGGTATCGGGTTGAAATCCATCGTTGGGCGGTCACCAGAGGGGATTGTGCCGCCTTGAGAACAGATCCAATGAATCCACTCAAGGATAGCAACAGCAGCCCGACCACTATCAGGACCAGAATTGCTGTTTGCCAAAATCGTGGAATTGTTGGTTTCATTTAAAACAGTTCCCCACCATCACGGGACCTGCCATTAAGCAGATCAGGATGGACGTGTCCCCGTCCGATCCAACCCCACCAGGAAGTCGTTGTACTTTTCAAGATCCTCAAGGATCATCCCTGCACCGCGTGCCACGCAGGTCAGTGGATCTTCAGCCACCCACGCCCTGAGGTTAAGTTCATCACTAAGTCTTTCTGTAAGTCCCTGTAACAGGGCTCCCCCTCCCGATATACAGATTCCTGATTCCATTAAATCAGAAACAATTTCGGGGGGAGATTCATCGAGAGCATCCTTCACTGTATCCACAATCACCTGAATGGATGCGCCGATCGCTTCGCGGATTTCCACTGAAGATATTTCCAACGATTCCGGCAATCCCGTGATCAAATTACGACCCCGCACGGTATAGGTTTTCTCGGTCTGCATGGGGTATGCCGAGCCGATGGTAATTTTCACCTGCTCAGCCATTCTTTCGCCGATCAGCAGGTTATATTTGTTCCGGATATATTGGATGACGTCCTGGTCCATTTCGTCTCCTGCCACGCGCAGTGAACGTGACACCACCACACCGCTCATGGAAATGACCGCAACTTCTGTCGTCCCTCCTCCAATATCCACAATCATGCTCCCGCGGACCTCTGAAACCGGCAAACCCGCACCCAGGGCAGCTGCCCGTGGCTCCTCAATTAAATATGCTTCACGTGCCCCGGCAGCCATTGCAGCATCATAGACTGCCCTTTTTTCAACCTCGGTTGCACCGGATGGAATTCCTACAACCACCCGTGGCCGCGGCATGGGCACAATGGATTGCTGGTGAGCCTTCCCAATAAAGTATCCCAACATAGCCTGGGTGATTTCAAACTCCGATATCACACCATCCCTAAGGGGACGGATGGCTACCACATTGGCGGGGGTGCGTCCCACCATTTCTTTTGCTTGTGAACCAATGGCACGAGGCATGCGGGTGCGTTTTTCAATCGCCACCCAGGAAGGCTCATTGATGACAATCCCCTTGCCACGAACATTTACCAATGTATTGGCTGTGCCCAAATCAATCCCAATATTCAATGAGAACAGCCCAAGTAACCAGTTTAGTGGATTAAATGCCAATCCAATCTCCTTGTGATCCGGCAGGGATGGAATTTCGCAAAGGCGTAATGTTACTGCCTGTCAAAGTTTGAAAATGATTATACCAGAGCTTTACCTGCATGCCATCACCCTTGTCAATGATCGGATGAGTGTTCTCTCATCCGAAAAACCTGCTTCCCCCCGGGAGTGACACCTTTAAGGTATTCATCTGCCAGGATTGAACGATCTGCGATGTTTTCCAAACGCCCATGCAGTGAAATCGCCTTTGCCAGGGCGCGCATTAGAGCAAATACAAATGCTTCCTGATCTGTTTTGGTTGCCTGCTGAAGGCGGACAAGAGATGTAATTTCATTTTGGACATCATACAATTCTGTCATCAGATTTGATTCCGTCAAAGGGAGAGAAGTGGCAAGGAGCAACTCCAAACCATTCTGAACATCCTTGATCTCATTTTCATCTTGTGCCACGGCGTCCATCAGAAATTTATTTTCCCCTTGCAAGGCTCCCTCGATAATGTCAGGAGGAATTTGATGATAATTACCGGTTGTATAAACCATTGTTTTGCCAAATTCATAGAAGCGCGGCTCACCTTTTTTGTCAGCCAGGAATTCAGCGCGTAAAAACAAATTAAGGAAGTTTTCAAGGATTCCGAGCAAACGGGCAAAATATAAACATTTCGCAGGTTTCCAACGCATAATTTCATTCCGTTGTATGATTCGATCGATGATAAACACGGTTACCAGAATCCCGATGGCTTCCGAAATAATATTTAACAGCAAATCTTGAAACATCCTGCCTCCTGATTTGATACAATCATAGGACCATCAGTCTTCAGTATAAACTCTTCATTGAATTATATTATGAGAAATACAATACTTAATGTCGTATGATGAATGACAAATCTTTAATTCCTTAAATTCATCTGAAAATCAAGAAGTCTTCTCTTCCCGTGATTATTTGTTGATGATACCCAGCAGTTATCCATTCCAAAACCACCCTGTTACGAAAATTAATCAATTTTTCCATTATTTACATTACAGGCTTGATAAAAATTAAAGTTAAATATTACCGTCGCTCAATCATGCCAGTCCAGAAGGATTCCATTGAATAAATGCAGCCCGGATTGTGAACCATAGCCATCCATTTATTCAATCAATAACCAATCGTTCATCATCAAGCCAGATGGGAGGAATTAAATCATGCCTAAAACAGCTACACCAAAGGATCGATATATGTATTGGCTGGACAATAACTTTTCCCGGGGTCCACATTCACTGATCAAGTGGCTGGGGATATTATCAATTGTCTGCATCACTGTGATTGCCGCTGTCCTCAGCCTGGGGCGTGTTCCGGTAAATGGTGAAGGGTCAGTCAGCTTTATTGAAGCCTTCTGGCTATGTCTCATGCGTACTCTGGACGCAGGAACCATGGGAGATGATGTCGGATGGTTGTTCCGAATTACGATGTTTATTGTGACATTATGTGGGGTTTTTATCATCTCGACCTTTATCGGTCTTCTTACCAATGGAATCGAACACAAGATTGAGGAATTACGAAAAGGACGCTCCCGGATTCTTGAAGAAGATCATACAGTCATCCTCGGTTGGTCGGAGCAAGTGCTTGTAATCATCTCTGAACTGGTGCAGGCAAACTTCAATCAGCCTAGATCCTGTATAGCAGTTATGTCTGAACATGAAAAAGTCTTCATGGAAGATGAAATTCGTCACAAAATACCTGCTTTGGGGAATACCAGAGTGGTTTGTCGTCGTGGTTTTCCCATGATTGCTGCTGATCTGCAGATTGTGAATATCAATACAGCGAAATCCATCATTGTTATTTCACCTGAAGATGATAATCCAGACTGTGAAGTCATAAAAACTGTTCATGCCATTCTCAATCATCCAGGAAAGCGTCAGGAGCCTTATCATATTGTGGCTGCAATCCACTCGCAATGTCACACCCAAGCTGCCCATGTGGTTGGGAAGGATGAAGTGGAATGGATCATGGTGGGTGATTTTGTTGCCCGTGTCATAGCACAAACCTGCCTCCAATCCGGTTTGTCGGTTGTGGTGACCGATATGTTGGATTTTGAGGGTGATGAGATCTATATAACCAAAGAGCTTGATCTGGTGGGAAAAACTTACAGGCATGCAATCGATTGCTTTCCAAAAAACGCAATCATGGGGATCAAACCCGCAAAAATGCCGGCTGTCGTAAACCCGCCCATGGACCATATCCTCAGAGACGATGACGAATTAATCGTGATTGCTGAAGATGATGACCAAATATTTTATAAACCTCTCGAACAGTCTCTCATCCAAAGTGAATTAATTTCAACCGATCACCGTCCACCTTCTATTCCAGAATCATTCCTCATCCTTGGATGGAATTCCCGGGGACCATCAATGATTGAAGAATTAGGTCATTACATCTCCCCGGGATCCAAAATAACTGTACTGGCATATGAAGAAAGCCTTCCCCTCAGGGATACCCTGTCATCAACCCTTCCCCAGAGCACAACTCTGGAAATAAAAACCGGAAATTCAACAGATCCCAATGTACTGAAAAACCAGCAGCTCGATCAATGCAACCATGTACTTTTGTTAAGTTACAGCGGTCTCTACCCCCAACAGAAGGCGGATGCGCATACTCTGTTGACCCTCATCCATCTTCGTGATATTGCTTCAAAGAATAATTACGAGTACACAATCGTTACAGAGATGATGGATATCCGCAACCGTGATCTGGCTGCAACGACCCGGGCAGACGATTTTATTGTAAGTGAACGGCTGATCAGTCTGGTGATGGCACAAATCTCGGAAAATAAGAAATTGGGCAGTGTCTTGCAGGATCTGTTTACACCGGATGGTTCTGAAATCTATATCAAACCAATCCAGGAATATGTCCAAATTGGAGTTCCCGTAAATTTCTACACCCTATTGGAAGCGGCATCCCGCAAAAAAGAAACCGCGATTGGATATCGCATCCTTGCCGATTCCAAGGATCCCAATAAAAATTATGGGGTGCATATCAATCCTCTAAAACATCTGGAAATGGAATTCGCATTGGATGATAAACTTATCGTAATTGCAGAATCATGATATCGTAGGTTTATTTACAGGCAAGCCATGATGTTGAATGCCCACCCCTCCAACGAGAATGATTTCCAACAGGATGGACCTGAGATGTCCATCCTGCAGCATTTCATGGATTTACGAAAGCGCTTATTAATCGGAGTAATAGCACTCGTCATTACTTCTTCCATCAGCTTTTTCTTTGGTGAGGTACTCATTCAACTTCTCGCCAAGCCAGTTGGCGGAATCGATAAATTAATCTCCATTGAGGTGACTGAGAACATTGCTGTTTTCATGAAGGTATCCCTGCTCAGTGGATTCATCCTGGCTCTTCCTGTTATCGCCTATGTCCTGCTGGGATTTGTCTATCAGGGACTTCATAAAAAAGAACGGAAATGGTTAATCACAGCCATACCCATATCGACCATCCTGTTCCTTGCAGGGGTTGCCTTTGCATATTTCATTATGCTGCCCAATGCTCTTCCTTTTCTGCTTGGATTTATCGGTGTGGAAACTACTCCCCGTTTAGCCAATTATTTTTCGTTCACCACCAGCCTTTTATTTTGGATCGGTCTTTCCTTTGAAACCCCCCTGGTAATATTTATCCTCGCAAAATTAGGCTTGGTACAAGCTGCTGACCTGGCAAAGCAGTGGCGGATTGCCATCGTTGTAATTGCCATCATTGCTGCAGTCGTAACCCCCACACCTGACCCAATCAACATGGGTCTGATGATGATTCCCCTCCTGGTTCTGTATGCATTGAGTGTTTTTCTGGCCTGGCTGGCAATTCATAAACAACCCCAGGAAAAAGAGCTATAATAAGAAATATAGGAGAAGATATGTTTCCGAAAATTGATCTTCCTGAATTGATCGTCATCCTTGTTATTGTGATCATCTTGTTTGGCATTGGTCGCATCAGCAAGATCGCTGGTGAAATGGGTAAAAGCGTCAAGTCATTTCGGGATGGCTTGAAGGGTGAAAATGGCGAATCAGAAGACAAGCCGGAAGAGAACCATCAAAATGAAAACTAGAACCACTTAATAAAAGTGGTTTGGAACATGCCCGATCAGTATAAAATGATTTACAGGAGAAGTGCCCCAAGCACTTCTTTTTTATTTGTCAGAATTGGATGGATCGGTCTCCGGGGGCAATGACTGCTGGTTGATATTTTCAGCTGAATGGTCTTCTTCCTGTTTTTTCCAATCCGGAGGATATGCCGATGGATACAATCCCTCTGGATGAATGCCTGGATTTCGCAATTGAGCTTGTGTTCGCCTGATTTCAGCCAGGTCTTCTTCAATCCCTGCTTCCCGGATCAATTGGGTGGGAATTTTTCTTATTTCCTTCTCGGTTTTCATTAATGAAGACCAGAATGGGGACTTGATGATCTTTCGGATCGTTGTTCCGGCAGATCGGGCAAACTTAACCATCCCATCAGGACCTAAAACAATCAATCCAATGATCAGGATGAAAGCGATTTCAAGAATTCCAACACCAAAAATATCCATCTCTGAGAAAAATTATAACACTCAAGACAAATGATTACCGGGTTACAGGAGTTATTTCCAATATCCATCAAATATATGTATAATTAGGAACCATACTAGACTGGGAATGTTTTCAACATACCATTGACGGTCCTGGATATTTATTACTCGCATCTTTTCAATATTTTTATATCTTTTAAATATTAATCTAACCAGTTGGTCGATGAAATACCTCGTTCACTTTTAACACTTCACTGGATAATATACAGGACGGATTGGATCCATAATTGCCTGTTTTTTATATTTTTTATTGAATCCAATCTTACAAGGAACTCCATCGCGGTATCGAAATAGAACCTGACTTTGTTGTTCGGACATCCTCATTTAAATCATTGATTCCAAAACTGAAAGGAGGTGCCCATGAAAACAATTATTGCAGCAGCATTGGGAGAATGTGTGCATGTTGCGGGGATATCAAATTTTCTATTTCTCGCAGAACAGGCTGGTTGGAGGACGATCTTCCTGGGTCCTGCCGTTCCCATCCAGGATGTTATCGCAGCTGCCAAAAGAGAAAAAGTTGACCTGGTGGGGGTTTCCTACCGCCTCACTCCGGAAACTGGTGAACGCCTGCTGGGTGAATTTGCCGAAGCAGCTGACGAATTACGCAGTGCCGGAGTAAGGTTTGCCTTTGGGGGCACCCCGCCAGTGGCAAAATCTGCACGAAAACTGGGATTTTTTGAAGCGGTTTTTGATGGCAGTGAAACCGAAGCGGATGTGCTGGCATATCTTAAAGGTGGCAGGGTTGATTTTCAAACTGAGGTAATTCCCCCCCAAAGTACAATCGAACGCATCCACTGGAAATCGCCCTATCCCATCCTGCGCCATCATTTTGGCTTGCCGACCATGGAAGCCACTCTGAAAGGGGTTGAAGCCATTGCAGCCAGCCGGCTTCTGGATGTCATTTCACTTGGGATTGATCAGGACGCTCAGGAGAATTTCTTTCATCCGGAACGGCAAAATATCCGCCGGCGGGGGGCAGGTGGTGTACCAGTCCGTTCAGCTGATGATTATCGTGCTCTTTATCAGGCAAGCCGTAAGGGTAATTATCCGTTACTCAGAACATATTCCGGTACAGATGATTTCATTCAACTGGCTGAAATGTATATGGATACAATTAACATTGCCTGGTGTGCAATTCCATTGTTCTGGTTCAACCAGATGGATGGACGGGGTCCATGGGATTTGGAAGGTTCCATCCGGGAACATCAACAGGTGATGGCATGGTATGGAGCTCACAACATCCCGGTTGAATTAAATGAACCCCACCACTGGGGTTTACGGGATGCTCCGGACACTGTTTTTGTGGTATCAGCATACCTTTCAGCCTGTCAGGCACTCGCGTTTGGTGTAAAGGATTTTATTTGTCAATTCATGTTCAACAGCCCTCCAGGGCTTTCCGATTCAATGGATCTTGCCAAAATGCTTGCCATCCTGGAAATGATTCAACCACTGTCATCACCGGATTTCCGAATTTGGAAGCAAACCCGCACCGGCTTGTTGAGCTATCCTCTGGATCCAGCTGCTGCCCGCGCCCACCTGGCAGCCAGCATCTATGTCCAGATGGCATTAAAACCGGATATTATCCACATTGTCAGCTACACGGAAGCCGACCACGCGGCAACTGCTGACGATGTTATTGAATCAACCCGCATGGCTCAACGAGTCATCAACAATGCGCTCAAAGGACAGCCGGATATGCTTGCTGATCAAACCATTCAAAAGCGAAAAAATGAATTAATCAGTGATGCCAGCCTGGTTTTGGATGCCATCCGCGCCCTGGCGCTGCCCTCCGTACCAGATCCACTGACGGATCCACATACACTTGCCCGGGCAGTCATTACCGGCATATTGGACGCGCCACAATTAAAAAACAATCCATTCGCGCGCGGGCAAATCAGTACGCGTTATCTGGACGGCAGGTGTGTTGCGGTATTTCCCGATGGAACCCCAATGCCGGAATCAATCAGGCTGGCAAATCTACGGAAGGAGTCAATCTCATGAGTAAAAATACGAATATTACCGTAATCGGTGCTGGTCATGGCGGCAAGGCTATGGCAGCCCACCTGGCATTAATGGGCAGGAGAGTCACTCTCTATAACCGCACCTACAGCCATATTGAAATAATTGTCCAACGGGGTGGAATTGACTTGGAATCCTATGAAGGCGGACCACGTGGATTTGGTGAACTGGCTCTGGCAACATCCGACATCGAGTTGGCTATAAAAGATGCTGATATCATCATGGTGGTTGTACCTTCCTCTGCTCATGCCGATATTGCCCGTATGGTGGCAGAACACCTCAAGGATGGGCAATTGGTCATCCTCCACCCGGGACGCACCTGCGGCGCCATTGAGTTTGATTCCGTCCTGCGTCAATCCAATTGCCAGGCAAAAATCATCCTGGCGGAGGCGGAAACTTTTATTTATGCCAGCCGGTCGGATGGTCCAGCCCAGGCGCGCATTTTCCGCATCAAGGAAGCGGTTCCCATGGCAGCATTACCATCCATCCGCACCAATGATGTATTGGAGGCAATCAAGCCAATCTATCCACAATTCATCAATGGAGTAAATGTCCTGCATACAAGTCTTAACAATATGGGCGCAATCTTTCATCCCGCGCTTACCCTGCTAAATGCCGGCAGAATTGAAAGCACCCATGGAGATTTCCAGTTTTACATAAACGGTGTCACGCCCTCCGTAGCGCGTGTATTGGAAGTCCTGGATCGCGAACGAGTAACAGTCGCTTCAGCCATCGGAATTCGGGCTCGAACAGCTTTGGAGTGGCTGGCAATGGCATACAACGTAACCGGAGAGGATCTTAACGAAGCCATTCACAATCAGCCGGGTTACTATGGCATCAAAGCCCCCAATACACTTAACCACCGTTACATCTTTGAAGACATACCCATGAGCCTGGTACCCATTGCATCCTTAGGGCAATATTATGGTGTATCAGTTAATGGGATGAACAGCATCATCCGATTGGGATGCATCATCCACCGTACTGATTACTGGCGGCGGGGACGCACAGTGGATAAATTGGGCATCAAGGACCTGTCCATCAGTGAACTGACTGAATATGTGACCACTGGAGAGCGTGAGCTGTCCAAATTTTAAGCTGCGAAATGAATTAATCTGGATAACGGAATGACCAGCGGATCACCAGATTGGTGATCCGCTGGCTTAATTATGGATAAAGATGAGTCGTGGTATTATTAAACATCCCCATTCGTAACATTGGACAGGAGGGATGGCAGTGAATATCACATCATCCATTCAGAAAATTGCAATCTCCACCGGTGGTGGTGACGCCCCGGGATTAAATGCCGTAATTCGCGCTGCTGTGCTTTCTGCCCTCAATCGGGGTTGGGATGTATATGGCATTCGGGATGGTTACAATGGTCTTCTTCTGCCGGAACAGTTCGAAGATGGAGGTCTCATCCGGCTGACGCGGGAACGGGTGCGTGGCATCACCCACCTGGGAGGGACGATAATTGGTACAACCAATCGCAACAATCCATTACATTATCCCATCACAAACGAAAAGGGCGAAATCGAGTACATTGACCGTTCCGATGAGCTGGTACGCAATTTCCGAATCCATCATATTGACGCCCTGATCACAGTTGGCGGGGATGGATCACTTGCCATCGCCAATGCATTGGCTAAAAAAGGTTTACGCGTGATCGGCGTCCCAAAAACCATTGATAACGATCTCGATGGAACCGTGGTGACATTTGGATTTGACACCGCAGTGACTTTTGCGACTGAATGCCTTGACAGGCTTCATTCAACAGCTGCATCTCACGGTCGTGTAATTGTCGTGGAAGTTATGGGGCGTTATGCCGGTTGGATTGCCCTGCATACCGGTATAGCCGGTTCCGCTGATGTGGTTCTCATCCCTGAAATCTCCTATGACATTAATAAAGTCGTCGAGAAAATCAAGCAACGTGAACAACAGGGCAGCAATTTCACCATTGTGGTCGTGGCTGAAGGAGCAATTCCAGTGGGCGGTTCTGTCACTATCCTTGAGAAGGAAACCGGCAGAGCAGAACGCCTGGGTGGCATCGGTGAGAAGGTGGCGGCTGAAATATCCAGTCTGACCAAAAAAGAAACCCGTGTGGTCGTTCTCGGTCATCTTCTGCGGGGCGGAAGTCCCATTGCCAACGATCGATTGATTGCCTTGCGTTTCGGTGCAGCAGCCGTACGTGCTCTGGCAGAAGGTCAGGCAGGGGTGATGGTTGCATTGGATCCTCCAACCGTCAATTATGTCCCCCTTGAAGAAGCCACCCGCCGCATGAAATCCGTCCCATTGGATTGTGATACGATCCTGACTGCCCGCGATCTGGGCATGTGTTTTGGCGATTAATTTATTCATATCAAATTTTTATGATCCATTCGACCGACTCCTCATCGAAATCCGGGCTTCAGCGCTGGTGGTTGGCTATCCGTCCGCGCACTCTGCCCGCAGCCATGTCACCTGTTTTTGTAGGCATAGCCATCGCACAAACTGTAAAACCAGTCGATCCAATTCCGGCAGTAGTGATCCTCATATGTGCTGTCCTGATGCAAATTCTTGCCAATCTTGTAAATGATGTGGCGGATTTCCAGAAAGGCACGGATACATCCGGACGGCTGGGTCCCACCCGGGTGACCCAATCCGGATTATTGAAACCCCGCCAGGTCTGGACAGGTGCAATCTTCACAGCGTTGACAGCCATGACAGGTGGCATTTACCTTGCCACCATTGGAGGTCTTCCGGTCATCATCATGGGTGCAGCAGCCATTCTCTCGGCTGTCCTCTATACTGTGGGTCCTTTTTCCCTGGAAGATCATGGATTGGGAGATCTCTTTGCCTTGATTTTCTTTGGCTTTGTGGCAGTCTGCGGCACAACCTGGATTCTCGCCGGAACATTGCCCATTCTATGTTGGGTCGGTGGATTAACCATGGGATGCTTGATAACCGGCATATTGGTTGTCAACAATGTTCGTGACATGGACAGCGACCGTAAAGCCGGACGCCGAAACATACCCACCCGTTTTGGTCGCCGTGCCGGGGAAATCGAATATACAATCATGCTGCTGATTGCATTTCTGGTTTTACCGGCTGCATGGGGACTGGGTTGGGCAAACACCTGGATTCTGCTGCCCTGGCTGGCTGTTCCTCGCGCTTATCAGCTATGGCATATGATGCGGACCCTGCCCCCTGAACCTGGATTCAACCACCTACTGGCAATGACCGCACAATTGACTCTGATTTATGCCATCCTTTTTTCAGTGGCGGTTGTGTTCAATTAATTCAAGGCACCCGCCCCCAATGGATGCACATGGTTCCCAGTGTTCGGCGCGAAAATCCCACCCCGGAAAATCCTGCACACTTAAATTTCTCAGCCAGTTGTTCCGCTGACAGGAACTGCCGGGTCGATTCCGGCAAATAGGTATACGCCTCTGCATCCCCGACGACCAACCTGCCCATCATGGGAATGATAATTTTTAAGTGGAACAGAATGAACGGGTAAAGAATGCTTTTGGGGGGCGGTGTTGTGTCCAACGACACAATTCTTCCCCCTGGTTTCAATACCCGATGCTGCTCAAGAATTGCACCCTCGACATCAGACACATTCCTTAACAAATAACCGGATATGACTGCTTCAAACGATCCAGCCGGGAAAGGCAGACACAGCGCATCCGCAATTGTCCAGCCCACCTGGTCGCCAAAAGTTTTCATCATTCCCATCGATACCATTTCCGGGGTCAAATCTGCAGCAACCACCTTGACATCCGGGTAATGCCTGCTAATATCCAATGCCAGGTCACCAGTTCCTGCGCCAATATCCAGTACACGGTCACCTGGTTGTAGGTAAAGTTTTTGAACCGCTTCCTGCCGCCAGGATTGATCCTGTCCAAAGGTCATCAGGCGGTTCATCAGGTCATATCGATGGGAAATCCGCCCAAACATCCGCCGAACATATCCCCGGTGTTCCTCATCCTTTGGGATCATCCCTGCCCATCCTGTCAGATAAATTGCCACGGGCATAATTTCCGGTGCAACCAGTCTGCCAGGAAATACAACCCCAGCCCCAACAGGCTCATCGCCAAAACCCCGGCATACATCTTCGGATAATCATATAAGGTGGTGCCATATAAGTAAATGTAATACCCCAAACCACGGGTTGTGGCGATTAATTCCACGATATACAGAACTGCCACAGCCGTACCAATTGATTGTCTGACTGCCATTAATATTGCCGGTATGCATGCCGGTAAATATACATAACGGAACAATGCACGCCTCCCCGCCCCCAGGCTGCGTACAGAATAAACCAGTTCGGGTCGGATGGCAGTTGCCTGGTCGCGGACCAAAACCAGGATTTGGAAAAATAAAATTAAAAAAATGACCACAATTTTTGAAAAATCATTGATGCCCAAGAAAAGCAAAACCACCGGCACCAGAACCACCTTGGGAATGGGATTGAGGATATAAATGATGGGTTCAAAAATGGCGTTGTACCGCTTGGATTGCCCCAAAACAAGACCTGCAGGGGCTGCCAGTGCAATCGATAAAATTAATGACGCCAGCACCCGCCATAGGCTGGCGAGAAAATGCCCGCCCAATTCACCGAATACTTCCATAAAGAAAGCCGCCAACACAACCAGGGGTGTTGGCAGGATGGGTTTATGTACGAGCATTGCCAGCACCTGCCAGAACAGCAGCATTCCCAATGTCGCCCACAGCAGATGGATCCGCTTCATACTGTCTCCTTCAACTCCGCGCGGATATGGGCACACATTTGTTGATACCCCCCATCCGATAAATCCACCTTTTGACCGCCATATGAATTCCTGATAATTTCTGGAACAGAGTTTATCCAATTTTGCAGGATCAGTATCTTATCACCAAGGAATGCTGCCTCCTCGATGGAGTGGGTGACTGTCACCATCGTCAGTCTGCCTTCACCATGCAGGTCATACACCAATTCCTGCAGGCTCTCCCGGGTTGGCAAATCAAGGGATGCGAACGGTTCATCCATTAATAACAGATCGGGTTCCAAAACCAATGTACGTGCGATGGCTGCCCGCTGGCGTTGACCGCCGGAAACCTGACCCGGGTAGGATTCCGCCACCTTTTCTATACCCAATCGTTCGAGCCAGAAGTTCACCCGTTCCTTTGCATTTACCGGCAAGGCTTCCCTGGGGGCATGAATACCATCCGGACCATAAAACCGCCTGATGCGTAAACCCAACTGGACATTTTCACGCAGGGTTGCCCAGGGCAATAAACCGTAATCCTGTAAAATCAACCCGGTGCGCGGTCGCGGACCGGTAAGTTCCTGTCCCCCCACCACAATCCTTCCAGTGGAAGGATGGAGCAACCCCCCCAAAAGATAAAGCAGGGTTGTTTTGCCACACCCGGAAGCCCCGATCACTGACCAGGCATCACCCACCTCCACGTGCCAGTTGAATTCCTGAAAAATGGGTGGTTTGTTGGCATACCGAAAAGTAAGGGAATCAAGCTGGATCATGCAAATGGCTCAGGGTAGAAAGGAATCATCAATCGTGACCATGTAATTTTGAGCAGCTGGTATCAATCCCCTATCCAATGCCCATTTCACGGCATCATTAAATTGCGATTCACTCGGAACCGATGCAGTTGGGAATGTCGGCACCTGGTAATCTCCAACGATTGCCTCCGGCACCAGTTTCAATTCCACCATCAGGTTCTTCCAGGCATCCTTGTCCGAATTGATATCATTTACTGCTTTTTCGATGGCTTCCATTAAAGCTTTTGCATCCGCCGGGCGCTCCTCTAAAAATTCTGTGCGGAAGGAGTAAACACTGTTGCTCACTTCAGGCAAGGATGTGTCATCAATGACCAGGATCGCCCCCTGCTGCATTAACAACGAAGCCAGAGGATCAGGCATTACAGCTACCTTCAATTCACCGGATGCCAGTAAAGCCGTTCGATCGCTGATTTTTGGCACTGCGATCTTGGCAATCTCTTCCTTCGAGATGCCGGCATGTTCCAGCACCCGGTCTGCCATGTATTCAATCACCGTTGCCTGGGAAATTCCGATGGGTACGTTTTTTAAATCATCCACTGTGTTAATCCCGCTGTCCTTTGCTGCCAGGATGCGGAAAACCGGGTAATCAGCTGTGGCAATTCGGGCAAACCGCAGGATTTTTATGGTCGCTGTCTCGCGGTTATAGTAGAGGGTTGTCACCAACTCATTCAACATTCCATCCACCTGGGCGGACTGCATCAACTGGTCGCGCTCGGGGGCGGAACCCACCGGAACCAGTTCCACATTCAAACCAGCATCTTTAAAATAACCCTGCTGCTGGGCAACATAAAGTGGCAGGGAATCCAAAACAGGAAGCAGGGCAATCTTGATGGGTTGGTCTGAGACTGCTGATCTAGAACAGCTCGCCAGAAGCAGGGAAAGAACGATAAGGAAAAGAGAAGAAAAATGATTTCCTTTTTTCATCGACATCCTCAAATAAGTGTGGGTTACAGGTATTATACTGTTTATTAAACCTTACTTCATAAAGATAGGATTTCCCATCTCCCGGTCTGGGTGACAATAAAAAAAGCCGCTTGCGCAGCTTTTTCTTTGCTTGGCGGGAGCGATCGCGCAGCACACTGGAAGTGCGGGATTCGAACCCTTTTCCCGCCCGGTCTGGGTGACAATAAAAAAAGCCGCTTGCGCAGCTTTTTCTTTGCCTGGCGGGAGCGATCGCGCAGCACACTGGAAGTGCGGGATTCGAACCCTTTTCCTGCCCGGTCTGGATGACAATAAAAAAAGCCGCTTGCGCAGCTTTTTCTTTGCTTGGCGGGAGCGATCGCGCAGCACACTGGAAGTGCGGGATTCGAACCCTTTTCCTGCCCGGTCTGGATGACAATAAAAAAAGCCGCTTGCGCAGCTTTTTCTTTGCTTGGCGGGAGCGACGGGATTCGAACCCGCGATCTCGGCCTTGACAGGGCCGCATGTTTGACCGCTACACCACGCCCCCGAACAGGTGAATAGTTTATCATGGCTTGATTTTGACGTCAAGTATTTTATGGTTTCGTGGAAACCACAGATAAATAATCCGATCGCGCCCATCCCTGGCGGTTTGGATCATATGGAGCCTTAAGGAACCACCAGATGTACCCATCCCCCTCGCGTGGTCCATCCAACACCTCAAATACCTCGGCTTCCATCCCCAAAAAGAGGGGATCATATGACATCCCCGCCCCGGCACGCAGACGCAGACCATCACCACCTGTGCCAAGGATCTGGACATACATCCCCGGTCCAATTCCATCCCCCACTACCGGCACTGAGGTCGGGGTTGGGGTGGACATGCTTCCTGGCAGCGGTAATGGTGTATTGGTAAAAGCAGCAATCACTGTTAATGCTGCAGTTGGTTGAGTTGTAACCGGCGTAATGGTCGGTTTAATGATTTTCAATGTCATGGCACTACCCGTGCACAATAAACCTGCCAGCACCACAGCTGCCAGCACTAGTACGAAGCTGATTTTCACCCTGTCCGGTTTCATATGACCTGCCTGGGAAGTCCCATTAATTTCTCATTTCCTGATAAACAATGGATATTTTTTTACCTTTTTTATCCATCTTCCTATTGATTATATACGAGGAAACCCCGCAAATGGGTATGATATAATCGCGTGCAATGAGCGACAATCCCCCCAGCGCACCCATTTTAAATAACCGGTATGAATTGTTGGAAACCATAGGTTCCGGCGGCATGGCTGTCGTTTATCGTGCCCGGGATTTAATGCTGGCGCGTCCTGTTGCCATTAAACTTTTACGTGAAAGTTATTCCCGCAGCGATGAATTCCGTGAACGCTTCCGCCAGGAAGCTCAATCAGCCGCCAATCTTTCACATCCCAATATTGTCACGGTGCACGATTTTGGTCTGGATCGTAACAGGCTTTACCTGGTCTTGGAATATATCCCCGGAACAGATCTCAAGGCGATCCTCAAGCAACGCGGCAGGTTGGAAGTCAAGGAATCGATTGATCTGATTATCCAGGCATGTGCCGGAATTGGTTATGCACATCGAGCAGGACTGGTTCATTGTGATGTCAAGCCCCATAACATGCTTGTCACCCCCGATGGACGCCTAAAGGTGACTGATTTTGGCATTGCCCGTGCCCTGGCATCCATTCACCAGGATGAACAACATCAAGTAGTTTGGGGTTCACCACTTTACTTTTCACCGGAACAGGCTGCTGGTCAGGCACCCTCCCCTGCTTCAGATGTCTATTCACTGGGTGTGGTACTTTATGAAATGCTCACCGGCAAACTTCCATTTGAGGCATCCGATGCTGCTGAACTGGCACGACTGCACCGAGAAGTGGCACCAGCTCCCCCAAGTCAGTTAAACCATATGATCTCACCCACCCTGGAACAGATCATTCTCAAAGTCCTTTCCAAGGAGCCTTCCGCCCGTTATCGCAACGCTGAACAGCTTGGGCGGGTATTGTTAAAATTCGCCCAAAAACCTGATCCTCTGGATGCCAAAATCCCTCCTTTGAGCCCGATGCCAACTGTCACATCACAACCGCCTATGGCAACACCTGTTCAACAACCGGAAATTGACCTCAATCCAGAAGAAACCCCTGCATCCACGGCTGCCCCAATGGCTGAGCAGATACCTCTGCAGGTGGATTGGGGAAACATCCTGCTTGGATTGCTGACTTTATTGTTGGTTGGTGGATTAATACCATTCTGGTTATATATTTGGTTTTCTCTCAACACAATTCGGTGAGATCAATCTCATGAGATGGGTCCTGTTCCAGTTAAACAAAAATCACGGCTATCGCCGTAATTCTTGTCATAGTTTTTGGGAAATAATATTTTTACGCGGTCTTGCCGAGAGTCCGAATACACTTGGCGCACAGAACCATTTTGATCTTGCGTCCATCCTTGAAGATCGAAACCCGCTGCAAATTGGGGCGGAACGTTCGGTTGGTCGCCCGCAGCGAGAAGCTGCGATTATGTCCAAAAGTTGTCGCCTTACCACACTTTTCACATTTAGCCATCGTCAAAAATTCCTTTCAAAAACGGTATTCCATCAACCGGGCAACCGATCATCCCGGTGCCGCGAGGATGAATTCTACCATAACCCGAAACTTTTTACAAGAATGACTGTTAACAATAAGGGTGAATAAAATGACTGAAAAATACATACCAAATGGAACAATTTTTATCTCACGGCGAGCCATTGCCACCATCGCCGCCCAATCTGCGCTTGAATCCTATGGCATTGTCGGATTGGCGCCAAAAAATTTGGCTGCCAATCTCGCAAATGTTCTGGTCAAAGATCCCATGCATGGCGTGGATATCGCCTACGATGGAATTAACATTGAAATCGACCTGTATTTGATCGTGGAGTATGGTCTGAGGATTACGACAGTTGCCCAAAGTGCCATCGATAGTGTTCGATTTCATATTGAAAAAGCTATAGGTGTCCCTGTCACCCGGGTGGATGTACATGTGCGTGGTTTGCGCATTAGTGATACAGACTGATCATCATCTTATGGTATATTAGAGAACATTATGAGTCAAATGGAACCAACCGCATTGGACAGGGGGCATTTCAAACAATCTACGACCGCTTTGGATGGACAGGGTCTTAAAGCATTATTGGAAGCTGGACTCTTATGGCTTAAAGCCAACCAGCAAACCGTGAATGCATTGAATGTTTTTCCAGTTCCTGATGGCGATACTGGAACCAATATGTTGCTGACAATGCAGGCAGCCTTTGCTGAAATTGCGAATTCCGGTGAAAGGAACATCGGTAGAATGGCACATGGTATTGCACAGGGTGCTTTGATGGGTGCCCGGGGGAATTCCGGCGTCATTCTTTCTCAACTTTGGCGGGGTTTTGCCCGGGCTTTGGATAATCTGGAAGTGATGGATGCAGCCACACTGGTACGCGCCCTCGAGGAAAGTCGTAACACTGCCTATAAGGGAGTGGTCCGTCCGGTCGAAGGCACCATCCTTACCGTTGCCAAGGATGTGGCGGCAGCTACAAATAACAGCCTTTCACATACCGATCAATTGGATGTCATTCTCGATGAACTGGTCCAGGCAGCTGATATCTCCGTAAGGAATACACCGGAATTATTGCCCATACTAAAGCAAGCGGGTGTCGTTGACTCAGGCGGCAAAGGATTATTCTATATTTTCGAAGGCATGTTGAGATACATCAACAACCTGCCCCTTGATACCGCTCTTACTTCCGTCGTTCCCCTGGCTGCCATGCAATTGCAGGAATCCATGGAAGCGGTTGAACCCGGTCAGGATTTTGAAGTCGTGGTGGATTTTATTCCCAATGCCCCATTAAACCTTGACAAATTTTATGAGGACTTGTCCGGGATGGGAACTTCCATTCAGCTTGGTGAAGGCGATGGCATGTATCGAATTCACATACATGTACCCACTGACAAGCGGTATGATCCCATCGACTACATCCTGACCCTTGGAACCATGACAAAGGTAGCCATGGAAAACCTGGTCGCCCAGATGGATGGTCAACAAGCCGAAGAACAGATAAATCCTGCCAATGTGGAACCCGGTCAAATCGCAGTCGTTGCTGTGTCACCAGGAGCCGGCATCTCCCGAATATTTGCCAGCCTGGGAGTAGCAGCAATTGTTGAAGGCGGGCAGACCATGAACCCCAGCACTGAGCAGATTTTACACTCGTTTGAGAACCTGCCGACCGACCAAATCATTATTTTACCCAACAATAAAAACATCATCCTCGCTTCTCAAACCGCTAAAACAATGACCGTGAAGAATGTGGCCATCATCCCCACCAGGAGTGTTCCCCAAGGATTGTCCGCCCTGCTCTGCCTAAATCCTGAAGGGGATATGAATGAAATTGTCTCCGAAATGAATGCCGCGATTACAGAGGTTGAGACCGGAGAAATCACGGTTGCCACGCGATCAATCCAGATCAATGGAGTCAATGTTAATCAGGGTGAAGTGATCGCTTTGTTGAATGGTCAACTTGTGGCAGCCAGTTCCAATTTGCAGGAAGCCTGTCTGGTCTTATTGGATAAAGCCAGTACAAAAGATCGGGAAAGGATAACCCTGTTTTATGGACAAAACATCACCCGCAATGAAGTCAACCAGATTGTCGATAAAATTCGGGAAGCCTACCCCATGCACGAAGTGGAATTGCATGAAGGGGGACAACCGCATTACCAGTTCATAATCGCTGTCGAATAACATGTCATCAGTCTGTATCCTCACAGACAGCACCGCTCAATTTCCACAGCCTGTTTTTCCCGGCAAGGCATTTGTCAGGATTCTTCCACTTAACCTGAAGATAAATGACCGTGTTTATACTGATTCGAAGAATGTAAAATTATCCAGCTTTCCGGCTGGTAACAAAGCAGGACAGTTACCCCGCCTGGAATTACCCGATCAATCCGTTCTCCAGGATTTGTTCGTGCAGCTAGCGCGTGAATTTAATTATGTGATTGCCATCCTGGCTTCCGAAAAGCTCTGCCCACTTTATCAGATCGCCATGCAGGCGATGGAATCTCTTGACTATCGAATCAATCTGCAAATCATCAATTCACAGAATGTATCCATTGGATTGGGTTACCTGGTTCAAATCGCAGCTGATTTAATAAGCCAGGGGGCATCCTCACTGGATGCTGAACGTCTGATCCGTGGTTTGATACCCCACCAATACGCGCTGATATGCACCCCGGGATTATCCTACCTGCATGCTTCCGGTTATCTCGATCATGCCCAGGCGACTGTGGGTGAAATGCTTAACATTCTGCCAATTTTCACTTTGGAGGAAGGCAGACTTAAACCAGTGGAGAAGGTGCGGGGATTCCGCCAGGCAATTGATTACTTTCAAGAATTTTTGGATGAGTTTGAAAAATTTCATTATATCTCGCTTGTGCAGGGATATCCATCCATGAATCCGGAAAGCCGGCTGCTGCGTCAATTTGTCCAGGAGACATTTCCCAACACTCAATTCAGTGAACATACATTATCCAGTCCGGTTGCGACTTTTTTCGGTCCACGATTATTGAGCTTGTTCGTTTCAGAGAAAATTTAACCTTTTTTTGCCTGATGGCGGATATGGGGTACAATAAAACCATGCCATCACCCGTCGTAAAACTTCAAAAAATCATCAACCTGGAAGCCAATCGGGGATTTGACAACCGGTCTGTGGTCGGTGGATTTGAGAAATTTATTCCGATTTGGGAAAATGAAGCCAGGTTCAGTGGCGTCGACCCGGATATCATTCAGCAGGTGGTCGATTCATTACGCTCTTATGTTTCAGCCGACTCTGCCGGACGCTCGAGAATTATTTCCCAGCTTGCTAATCTGCTTGACTGCAATATCATCATAAAACCAGTCGTTGTCACTCCATCAAGTCAAGAAATCTCTCCGAAAAAAATCCCTCCCCAAAAAACCGCTTCATCCTCAATCCGTTCCCGGGCAGCAGAATCACCCGCGTCCATTGGTTTGCAGGCACCTCTCACAGTCCTGCCAGGTATTGGACCCAGAAACTTTCAAACCTTTAAAGAACTGGGGCTGCAAACCCTGGAGGATCTTCTTTATTATTTTCCACGGCGGTATGTGGATTATAGTGAGCTTAAACCCATCAACCGCATCCAGTTTGGCGAAGAACTTTCCATCATCGCCACAGTTGAGAGAGTAAATATGTACCCTCCGCCCGGGGTACCATCACGCGGAAAGTCAAGGGTGGAAATCATTGTATCTGATGGGTCCGGTTCAATCCGCCTGACATGGTTTAACCAACCATACATGCTGAACCGTTTTTCGCCGGGAACCCAGTTGATGGTATCCGGCAGGGTGGATATGTATCTGGGACGCCTGGTCATGAATCATCCCGAGGTCGAACAGATAGACCAGGATCATTTACACACCAACCGGATTCTACCTGTATATCCATTAACCGCCAGGATAGGTCAACGCTGGCTGCGCCGGTTGATGTACCAGACAGTTTCTTTTTGGGCGCCGCGCGTCCGTGATCCTCTGCCTTCGTCTATCAGGCAGGCAGCAAACCTGCTCACCCTATCTGATGCCCTGCAACAGGCACATTTCCCAGAATCGCAATCCCAGCTCAAGGCTGCCCGTGCCCGCCTGGCATTTGATGAAATCTTCCTGCTGCAATTGGGCGTACTTAAACAGAAACGCAACTGGCAGGTCAATCCCGCCCACAAGTTCAGTGCACCTGATGATTGGATTAACATCCAGGTTGCCCGGCTTCCTTTTCCACTGACCAACGCCCAGGAAGAAGTCATCCGCCACATCCGTGAGGATCTCGCTTCCGGTCACCCCATGAACCGGCTGATCCAGGGGGATGTTGGTTCAGGAAAAACCGTGGTGGCGGCAATGGCAGCCCTGGTGACCGCCCATGGTGGAGGTCAGACTGCCTTCATGGCTCCCACAAGCATCCTGGCAGAGCAGCATTATCAGAGTCTGATCCGAATGCTCACTGAGCCCAATCCTGCTGGTGAACCTCCATTGCAGGCTCATGAAATCCGCCTGCTGGTCGGTGATACTTCCCAGCAGCAAAGGGAGGAAATTAATGCCGGTCTGAATGATGGTTCGATTAAATTGCTCATCGGAACCCATGCGCTGATAGAAGATCCGGTTACCTTCAAAAATCTTCAGCTGGCAATCATTGATGAACAACATCGCTTTGGTGTGGGGCAGCGTTCCTCTTTGCGTGTCAAGGGTGAAAATCCCCACCTGTTGGTCATGACTGCCACACCGATTCCTCGTTCTTTGGCATTGACCCTGTATGGCGACCTGGATATTTCCGTCATGGATGAGCTGCCGCCAGGGCGTCAACCCATCGAGACACATGTTCTGCCACCTTCCGAACGGGAAAGAGCCTATCAACTCATCTCACACCAAATCATTGCGGGGTATCAGGCATTCATCATCTATCCTCTCGTGGAAAAGGGCGAACGCGAGGAATCAAAGGCAGCGGTTGAAGAACACAATCGCCTTCAGAAGGATATCTTTCCAAATCAAAAATTGGCATTGTTGCACGGCAGAATGCGACCCGATGACAAGGACCGGGTGATGAAGGAATTCCGTGACCATATTCATGATATTTTGGTTTCCACATCCGTCATCGAGGTTGGTGTGGATGTCCCCAATGCCACGGTTATGCTGATCGAAGGGGCTGACCGATTTGGTCTTGCCCAACTTCACCAATTCCGTGGTCGGGTGGGAAGAGGTGATGCCAAATCCTATTGCCTCCTCATACCGGAATCGGAGGATGCGGTGGAAAATGAACGTCTGTCCGCCATGGCTGAGACCAATGACGGATTTATCCTTGCGGAACGTGACCTCCAACAACGCGGTCCGGGCGACTTTCTTGGCACCCGGCAATCCGGCTTTGCTCAATTACGTATGGCAAGCCTGACCGATGTACACCTGATTGAAAAAGCCCGACTCCATGCAGCAATGCTTTTTGAACAAGATCCTTCCCTTTCTGCACCCGAGTTACAACTATTAAACCAAAATCTCAACCATTTTTGGGGTGAGGGTGCAGGTGATATCAGCTAAAATAAGAGTACAAACCTATGATAAAAGCAGTTTTTCCTGGAACCTTCGATCCCATTCATTACGGGCACATGGACATTGCCCATCGAGCAGCCCGCATGTTCGATTTGTTACTGGTGGCTGTCTATGATCGTCCATTGAAGAACCTGGTTTTTCCACCCGAGCAACGTCTTGCACTCGTGGAACGGGCTTTTACGGATGAGCCCAAGATTCAAGTAGTTGGCTACAGCGGTCTTACGGTTGATTTCTGCCAGGAGAATGATGTTCAGGTTATTGTGCGGGGATTGCGGGTTTTCTCGGACTTTGAACAGGAGTTTCGCATGGCGCTCGCAAATCATCGCCTGGCGCCGGAAATAGAGGTTATAGCACTGATCACCAATGAGGAACATACCTTCCTCTCCTCCACAACCGTGCGGGAGATAGCCTCACTGGGAGGAAATGTGGACAGCATGGTTCCGCCATTCGTTGCGGATGCCCTTCATAAAAGATTCATTGAATTAGGCGATATCAGCCATACCTCCCATGTAACCTCTCTGCGGGATTAGTGTGTACTTGCCTTCCTTTTTTGGTATATTAATTGCAACAATGATTGTGTGAATTTGCCCGGAGGAATTTATGGACATCCTACACCTCGTTGACCGCCTGGAAGAAATATTTAATGAAGGTCGCTCAATCTGGTTTACCCACAGTGTCGCAGTGGATGAAGACCGTATGCTCGATATCATCGACCAGATGCGTACCACCATCCCTGATGAAATCAAAAAAGCCCAGCAGGTTATGGCTCAGAGGGACCGCATCTTAGCCCAGGCGCAGGAAGAAGGCAATCGGACGATTCTGCTTGCCCGGGAAAAAGCCGAGCAGTTCGTTGCCCGTGATCAAATCATGCAGGATGCACGCGTTCAAGCCGAACAGATCATCGCTGAAGCAAAGGTTGATGCTGACCGTACCCGCGCTGAGGCGGATCAGTACGTTTTACAGTCCCTGACCAACATGGAAATGGAACTGGAACGGATCCTCACCCAGGTTCGAAACGGCATCACCACTCTGCAGAATCCTCCCCCCTACAACCCACCGGAAGTCTAGGACTTTTCTTCCATCTCTTCCTTTTGTTCCTTTGGGGCACTCCGCGTAGACCTTTTGGCATTGGCTGGTTTCTGTAACGGGGGATGCAGCGCCTGACCCAGCACCTCATCCATATGCGTGATGGGTACGATGGTCAGATCAGTGCGAACCTTCTTGGGCACATCCACCAAATCTTTCATGTTTTTCGCCGGCAACAATATGGTCTTCAAGCCGGCTCTGTGGGCTGCCAGAACTTTTTCCCTCACACCACCCACTGGTAGAACCCTGCCCCGCAGGGTGATCTCACCCGTCATGCCAACTTCCTTGTGTACCGGTCGTTCGGTAAAAGCTGAGATGAGTGCAGTTGCAATGGTGATCCCCGCACTTGGACCATCCTTTGGAATGGCACCTTCGGGAATATGAATATGTACATCCAACCGTTCAAACATGGTTGGATCCAGGTCCAGGGTTGAGGAGCGTGATTTCATATAGGATAGGGCTGCCTGGGCGGATTCCTGCATCACTTCACCAATCTGTCCGGTGATTTGTAAACCACCCTTCCCTTCCAGAATCAGGACTTCCACCGGCATGATGTCACCACCACTTTCCGTCCAGGCGATGGCTGTCGCCACCCCGATTTCATCCTGCATTTCTGCTTCGCTGGAAAAGAATTGGGGTGGTCCCAATAATTTTTCAACCAGTTCAGGTGTCAGACGGTGGGGGGACCGAACATGTTCCGCCTTCTTGCGTGCCACCTTGCGGCACATGCGACCAATCTCGCGTTCCAGGTTTCGGACACCCGCCTCATATGTATATTCCCGGATGATCCTGCGTAACGCCTGCTCCAGGAACTGGACTTCACCTTCCTCCAGCCCGCTTTCCTCCATCTGACGGGGAATCAAAAATCGTCGGGCGATTTCCAGTTTATCTTCTTCAATATATCCCGGGAACTCAAGCACTTCCATCCGGTCCAACAATGCGGGAGGGATGTTTCCAAGAGTGTTGGCGGTAGTGATGAACATCACCTTGGAAAGATCATAATCCACTTCGAGGTAATGGTCGGAAAATGCAAAATTTTGCTCCGGATCCAGAACTTCCAACAAGGCAGCTGCTGGATCACCCCGAAAATCCGCCCCCAGCTTGTCAATCTCATCCAACATGAATAATGGATTGATTGTCCCCGCACGCCGCATGGTTTGCAGAATCCGACCGGGCAATGCCCCAATATAGGTTCGGCGGTGTCCCCGGATTTCCGCCTCATCCCTGACCCCACCCAGGGAGACACGCACAAACCGGCGTCCAAGGGCTTCTGCAATCGAGCGACCCAGGGAGGTTTTTCCGGTGCCTGGGGGTCCTACAAAGCAAAGGATGGGTTGCCGGGAGCGTTTCGGCTTCAGGCTGCGAATGGCAATATATTCCAGGATCCGGTCTTTCGCCTGACCCAATCCATAATGGTACTGGTTTAATATCTTGGCTGCATGTTGAACATCCAGGTTGTCTTCTGTGGCTTCCGCCCAGGGTAAATCCAAAAGCCAATCCAGGTATGTCCTCAGCATTCCCACTTCGGGTGACATCGAAGGCATCTGCGACAGGCGATCCAGTTCCTTGATGGCAACTTTACGCACCTCATCGGAAAAACTCGATTTGTTGATCTTATCCCGGAGTTCCTCCAATTCACGTGTCCAGACATCCCCGTCACCCAGTTCGGTTTGAATAGCTTTAATTTGTTCCCGCAGGTAAAATTCCCGCTGGCTGCGATCCACTTCACTTTGCACCCGGGTGTGAATCTCATCTTCAAGTTGCAGAACATCCAATTCCTGTGCCAGCAGCCAATTTAACCTCTTCAGCCTTTCAATGGGATCCAACATCAACAACAGGCTCTGGCGTTCTGATAAAGGCAGGGAGATTGCCGTGGAGATCATATCCGACAACCATCCTGGCTCCTGGATATTCATGGAAAACAGATGCGCCTCATCCGGTAGGCTGCGGTCGAGTTGCACACAGCGCTCAAATAAATCACGGGTGGTGCGCATCAGGGCTTCAATCTGGCGGTCAACCTCCGTGGATTCCTTCAAAATACGGGCGCGCACCCGGTAATACGGCTCTGTCTGGGTGAACTCAATCACTTCCACCCGGTGTCGACCTTGAATCAGGGCTGAATTATTTCCATCCGGCATTTCCAGCAGCCTGCCGACTGCAATTTCCACGCCGATGGGCAAAAAATCGGTCGGCTCCGGCTCTTCGACATCTGCATCCTTTTGCACCAGGGCGATCATGGTTTCAAAATTAAACTGCGATTCCTGGATCGCCATCAGGTTCATCCCGGGCTGCATGAAGATTGGTGACACCATGCGGGGAAACACAACCACATCCCGCAGAATCAATACCGGCAGATCAATATTCCCATTCTCGTCCGGTTCACCATCCGGAATTTGATATAACTCCTCGGTTCGCTGTTGCAATGCAGACATAAACTCGTCCGATTGATCGGACCGGGAAGACCATTGATCATTTTTCATTTGCAAGACTCCAACCGAATTATACCCCCGCTTCAGCCTTTTCCACTTTGATTTGTTTTCCTCATTGCATCCCAAGTGGCACGTACCGCAGCTACAATGAAAATACTGCCTGTCACCAAAACCATGCTGTCTGAACCAGCCTGCTCCACCGCCACCTCGAACGCTTTTTCCACCGGAAGGATGGCTTGTGCCGGACATCCGTTACGATGTGCCAATTCCACCAACGAATCAGCGGTAATTGCACGCGGATGGGTGGACTGCGTGGCGATCACCCGGCGGACCCGGGGCAGTAATTCATTAAACATGCCCTCCACATCTTTATCCTCGGATGCGCCAAATAACATGATCACCTGCTTGCCCGGAAAATAATCATCCAAGGTCAGGCGAAGTTTCAGGGCGGAATCCTGATTGTGAGCTGAATCCAGCACAATGGGCGGATTGCGCCGCAACAATTCAAACCTGCCTGACCAATGGGTATTGGCAAACCCTTCGTGGATTGCCCGGCTGGTTAATAAAAAACCTTCGTTTTTAACAACCTGTAAAGCTGCATATGCTGTGGCAGCATTCTGAATTTGGTGATATCCCAACAAGGGTAGATTCAACCGGACTGGCTGCCATTCGGTCCGTCCGGCAGATTCGATAAATTCATTCACCTGTGGCTGTTCTTCCTTACCCCATACCAGCATCACCTGCCCATCCAGCGATCTTGACCAGGATGCATACAATAAATCCCGCCCGACCTGGGTTAAGGGTGAATTTCGTTCCTCAGCTATCTTTTCAACCACCAGGCGGGCTTCATCTTTTTGGGGTGCCAGTACGACCGGACGGTCAGGTTTGATAATGCCAGCTTTCTCAGCAGCAATTTGAGAAAGTGAGTTGCCCAACACTGATGTGTGGTCATGGGAAAGGGAAGTGATCACTGAAACCAACGGCGAAACCACATTGGTCGCATCCAGCCTGCCACCCAAACCAACCTCGATAACCGCCACATCCACCGCCTTGCGTGCAAAGTAAATAAATGCCAGTGCTGTGGTCAGTTCAAAAGTGGTCAAACGTTCAATCACTCCGGTGTGGGATTTTAATTCCTCCACCAATCCCACAAAATCAGCTTTGCTGATCTCCTCCTGGTCAATCCGTATACGTTCAGTATATTCAATCAGGTGTGGGGATGTATAAAATCCGACCCGATAACCAGCCGACTGTAAAACACTGGCAATCATGGCTGAGGTTGAACCTTTGCCCTTGGTGCCTGCCACATGGATGACGGGATACACCCGGTGGGGATTGCCCAACCGTTCCATCAATGCCGCCATCCGGGATAAATCAAATTTTTCCGGGCTGTAACGCAGGTTGCGGGTCAAACTGTAATCCACAAAGCTGTACAGGTAATCCAGGGCTGCCTGGTATTCAGACTCAATATTCAAGGAAGGATTATCACCGGTCATCCGAAAGCTCTCTCAATATATAATAAAACCATCTGATGTTAACGATTGGTCATTGTAACCAACCGTCTCATAGAATGCAAGGGCGCGAACCATTATTTATTGACTTGATAATGGATATCGATTAAAGTAATGGAATGACAATCGGGATTTTAACCCTGCACATTCATTTGCCAGACTGCCACTCACTCAAGGAGAAACGCCGGCTGATTCAACCCGTTCTGGTGCACCTCCACAAGGAATTTAACGTCTCTGCAGCTGAAATGGATTTGCTGGATCGCTGGCAGGAAACCATAATATCCTGTGCAGTGATCAGCAATGACACAGTCCACAATCAACAACTTCTTCAAACCGTGCTGACTTTTGTAATCCATTCCTGGCGGGATTTTGATGTCATTGATCATCGAATTGAAATCTTCTAACTCCAAAATACCAAGGAGAAACCCATGGATCTGAAATTAAAGAATAAAATTGCCATTGTCACCGGGGCCGGTATCGGCATCGGGCAGGCTATCTCCAAGCGATTTGCAGCAGAAGGCGCGCATGTCTGGGTGACCGACATCAACGGCGAGACGGCGGAAGAAACGGCCCGGGTCATTACGGCGTCCGGCGGTCAGGCAACTGCAATGCGCGTCGATGTGTCGAAGGGCCAGGATCTGACGGCACTCGTGCGCAACGTCACGTCGGCGCACGGCATGGCCGACATTCTGGTCAACAACGCCGGTATTCTAATCCGTGGCGAAGTGCGTTCGCTGTCTGAC
>ERZ1026800.262-NODE-262-length-48474-cov-8.391669_pt1 | contig 48474 bp, 27 predicted proteins | sample MGYA00520873_ERZ1026800 | MGnify/ENA primary metagenome ERZ1026800 (study PRJEB33270, sample SAMEA104284475) | anaerobic digester metagenome | biome: Anaerobic digester microbiome; feature: mesophilic sludge digester; material: Anaerobic digester biomass | place...
TTACAGAGGGCTTTGAAGGCACAACCTTCCCGCCTACTGACTGGAGTCAAATTATCACAGATACAAGTGCTCCTGGAACTACAGGCGTCTATCCAACCTGGTGTCAGGTAGGAACTATAGCTCTTACTCCTGCAGTTCCACCTCATGGTGGATCTTATCAAGCAGCTATGTGGTGGAGTTATAACCATCAGGATGAATGGTTGATTACACCTCAATTCTCTTGCCCTGGAAATGCTGTTTTACAATTCTGGAGCTATGTCTATCTTGGTTCAACTAATAATGACCACTATTATATTAAGGTCTCTACAGATAATGGCAATACTTGGACTGTTCTTTGGGATGCAACTGCTTTAACAGGCGGATGGAATTATTATGCCACTCCAATTACTATTGATCTTTCTTCCTATACCGGACAGCAAATTAAGCTTGCCTGGCATGCCGATGATCCGCCTTCCGCTGATGGAATGTGGTATGTTTGGTTCGTGGATGATATCCTTATCGGTACGCCCGATAATGTTCTGAAATTCAGCACAGAGGAACTATTAGCAGCTTCCAAAGTAAATAATTCAACACCCAAAATGGTTTATCCTTCTTTGCCTATCAGTCGTGACAGGATAAAGAATCCTGCAATCAGTGAGCCCGTTCTAAGCGTAGAAAGGCCTACTGAAAATAACAGAGTTTTGCTTGGCTATAGAGTATATCGTCTTTTAGCTGCTGATCAAGGTAATGAGGCAAACTGGACAACTCTAACTCCTTCTACTATTACTCCTACTACTTATGTAGATAATGCCTGGCAGCCCTTACCTTCCGGTGTTTATAAATTTGCTGTGAAAGCTGTTTATACTAATAATGTATTTTCCAATGCCGCATTCTCCAATGAAATTCACAAAGGTATGATGGGAACCTTAACCGGAACAGTTACTGAATTCGGAACAAATCTTCCTATTCAAGGTGCCACTATTACCGCTGGTGAATATAGCGGTCAAAGCGATGCTACCGGACATTACAGTTTTGGCGTTTATGCTGGAACATATACTGTAACTTGTACCAAGCAAGGTTATCAATCCGGTTCACAGGCAGGTGTAGTAATTACAGGTATGCAGACCACAACTCAAAACTTCGTGCTTACCGAAATCACTTTACCTCCTGTAAATGTTCAAGCAACAGATAATGGAGCTATTGCCAATATTACTTGGATGGCACCTGGATCTGCGGGAGGTGAATGGCTGCACTATGACAGTGGTGAAAATAATGATAGCATAGGTACTGGTAGTGCAAATGACTTTGATGTATACATTCGCTACCCTGCATCCGCTCTTGCTGATTATGCCGGAATGAGCTTATATACACTCAAAGTATGGCCTGCCCAGGCAGGAACCTTCTCCGTTCGCGTTTGGACTGGAGGAACTGCTGCTGCTCCAGCTAATATGGTTGTAGATCAAGGTTTTACGCCAGTTCTTGACACATATAATACTGTTACCTTGAATAATCCTGTTCTCGTTACAGGTAATGAAGAACTATGGTTTGGTTACCGTAATGTTGTAACAAGCGGTTATCCTGCCGGTTGTGATGCCGGTCCTGCTGTTAATGGTTTTGGCAATATGATGTATTTTGGTGGTTCCTGGACCACTCTAATTGAGCAGAATCCTGATCTGGATTACAACTGGAATATCCAAGGTTTCGTTGGTTGGGCAGCACCTACAGCTGCACCCTCTTTTGAAGGGATTAGAACAGTTCTACAGAGAACTAAATCCTTACCTCAAGGTATGGCTAAATCTATCTCCCATAATAATGAAACTGTTCAATCTATAAAATCTACCGATGACAGAGTACTGGTTGGTTATCAGGTATGGCGTTTACTGCAAGGTCAGGAAACCAATGAAAATGCCTGGACACTTTTAACTGGCACTCCTATTACTGCTTTAAGCTTTGCAGATGAAGGTTGGGCTTCATTACCGGATGGAACTTATAAATGGGCAGTGAAAGCTGTTTACACCGGTGGAGCTTATTCCGTTGCCGCTTTGTCTAATGCGTTGCCTTTGTATCATGAAATTGGAACTATTGCTGGTATTGTTCGCAATATGCAAAATCAACCAATTTCTGGAGCTACTGTTACCTGCGAAGATGTTACTGCTACAACCAATGCCAGCGGTGCATATAGTATGACAGTGCTTTCTGGAGTTCATAGTGTAACTGCTAGCCATCCCAATTATGCTTCCGTTACGCATTCTGGTATCATAGTTGTAACCGGTCAAACCACTACTGTAAACTTCCAGTTGCCTCCAACCTCAGATTTGTTTAGTGATGGCTTTGAAACCTATCCTGATTTCACTTTAACTTTTGCTCCTTGGACACTGGTTGATGTGGACCTAAGCGGAACTTATGGTATTCAAGGTTATGCCTGGGAAAATGCCTATAGTCCGATGGCATTTATAATCTTCAATCCTACTGCTACAACTCCGCCTCTTACTTCTCTTACAGCTCACGGAGGAAACAAAATGGCTTGCAGTTTTGCCTCAACCACTCCTCCTAATAATGACTGGATGATTACTCCGCAATTGTCAGGAGCAAGTTCCATCAAATTCTGGGCAAGAAGTTATGTAGATGACTATGGATTGGAAAGATTCAAAGTAGGTATTTCACCTGATACCAATCCAGCCCACTTCACTATAATCAGTGGAACTAACTATATTGAAGCACCGATTACATGGACTGAATACACTTATCAAATTACCCAACCAGGACCTCTTTATATTGGTATTCAATGCGTTTCCAACGATGCCTTCTTCTTCTGTGTAGATGATGTTTCAATTATGGGAAATGATGTTAATGATCCTGAACTTCCTGTAGTTGTTACCGCTTTGAACAACAACTATCCTAACCCCTTCAATCCGGAAACTACTATTTCTTACAGTGTTAAAGAAAGAGGACCTGTAACTATTGAAATCTATAATGTTAAAGGTCAATTAGTGAAGACCGTAGTGAAAGGTATTCAGGAACCCGGAAATCATACTATCGTCTGGAACGGAACCGATGATAATGGTCGTTCTGTTTCCAGTGGTATCTATTACTATAAGATGCAAGCTGGAAAATACAGCAGCACCAAGAAAATGATAATGATGAAATAACTTCTGCAGCTAAAGCTCTTCCAGCTTTGCTTGGAAGTAAATAGTCAAATTGGAAACCCCTGAACTTTTACAGCTCGGGGGTTCTTTTTTATGTTAGAAATTGATAGCATTTTCCCCGAATGATAATTCCCAGTCCCTATCTAATTTGGAGAATTATCTATTATTTCGGTGTTTTCGGTGGCTAAAAAATATATCTGCGAAATCTGCACAAGGTTTATATACTAATGTTTCGTTGTTAATCTTTTAAAGACACCTCACATCCTCTTAGGCGATCCTCTAACGATCCTCTAACACTTCCTTAACGAGATAAGGGAATCGTTAGAGAATTTTTAAGCCAGTATAAGAATAAGAAATAGCCAAATTAAATACACTTTTAACTAATAACTACAGCTGACTCCCCACTCAGGGAACTACCTTTAGAATTTGGTGATATAAAAAATCCCCGGATTGGGAACAGTACAGATAAAGCAATTTCCTACAACAACATATTCATTCGCATAATTAGCGCTAAAATTATCCACTCGGTTTAGTTCTGTTACATTTCCTAATTGATCGCGGTAAAACAAATGAGCAGTTTTAATAGTAGCTACTTCTGTAATAGGGAGATAAATATAGGGTTCTTGTTGTGCTCCGATAATATTGTAAAAATCTGGATTAATTGGCTCTCCCGTGGGAGTTGACACACTAAGCTGATAAGCTGCCAAGAGATTATCAACTCCAGAAACATAATTCAATTTGCTCAAATTGAGAATTGACCCTGAAGGCACACCCTTATTAATAAAATAGTTTGGTAGCACAAACTGTACCTGATAGAGTGAGACGATTTCATCTTGAGTGGAGTTTCTAACAGAAACGCTTACACTATTATGAGGGTTATTATCTACAAAGGAGGCATAGGAACCGCTATTAGCTAAAGCGATACCATTAAATCCATTATCAATATAAAAATACCAGGGATCGTAAGAAGCGCTTTCATAAAAAGAATAAAGTCGATAGAAGGGTTCTGTTTTTTCATAAAAGAGCAGATTCTGTCCTTTTGCAGTGCGTGGAAAAAAGAGCACTGGCTGAAAGAGAGCAAAATTTTCTTCGGAATCTGAACTTACCTGATATACAGCAGAAGTGTAACTGAGGTTATATTGATTGGAAAGAATGCGATAGGGATCTGCAAGTGTATTAGTTTTATAAAAGCTGAAAATTGTGTTTGTTTCTTGAGGGGCATTGCCATAAGTATAAAAAATGAGATCATTCCAGAAGAAGTTCATTGTGGAATAAGTTCTCAGTTTTAACGGATTGGTATAGTTTATGTTGCAATTAATAATCATCCCGGGAAATTCGGGATAGATATTCAGCCAGTTCTTTTGGACATAACAATTTGCTGTTCCCTGCAGATAATTTTTTAGGCGCGAATAAGGAAAAGTGGAAAATAGAAGATAATTTTCTTGCAGGTTGAAAACAGGTAAAGCAAGATAAAAACCTGAAGGCAAAGAGCTTTGCTTTTCATTATGCATATAGAAACAAAAATCGGCTAATGAACTCGCTGCGCTGATATAAAACGGTTCTCCTTTCAGCCAAGGATGATTGGATAAAGCAGGTTTTAAATTTAGAATAAGATAATCATAATCAGTTTTATCGGCATTCCACCAACTAATAATGGCATTTTCGGTTTGCAGGTATTGGCGATTTTTATAATAAGGAATTTTCAACTGCGAGGGAGCTGTTTGTAAACAGCCATAAAGATATGCTGCAGAAGATGTTATCCCAGAATAGATATAGGAATTAACTTGGACATAATGATTGGCATCATAGCTTGTTCCTGGGCTTTTATAAGTAATAATATCCTGAAGGTTATTACAGCAAACACTAAATAGGCGGTTTTTATTATTCTCTGTTTGGCTAGTGAAAAAGCCAAATTCGATCCAGTTATTTTCAGGTAGGGTAGCTATAAGTTCAGAATCTTTATAAAAATTGATTACGAATGCCTGCACAGGGGAATTGAAAGAATAGGGATTATTTTGAAAGTAATCGGCCAGTATGGAAGAAATATCGGGAGCGATATTAACTTTCATCTGGGTTTCCGGTAAAGAAATTGAGCGTAAATCGAACCAGACCTGTTGTAAAAATACACTATTAACGCTTCCATCTAAGGGGACGGATATTTCCTGTTGATTTTCCAAAGGGCTTAACAGGAAATATTCACCGCTGCCTTTTAAAAAACTGTATAGCCCTGTTTCATCTATCCACCAGTTGGAAGTTCCTGACACGGGATCGTTTTCAGACCAGCTGTATACAGAATTTTCTGATAGATGAATCCACTGTCTGCTAAAAAATCCCTTTCCTGCATTTAATATTCTTAAGTAAGCAAGGCAGTTGCCGATTGCTTTTTCAGTTTGTAACTCTACAACAGGATAAGAAATAGCCGCATTGGGGTAGTAGGCAGTTAATTTATTGTAATCGGTTAAATTATCTTTCAACCTAATAGTTATATTTCCAGCCATAGATGTGTATGCAGCAGGAAAATTTACCGCTACCTGGGCTCCCGTGTTATTAAGCAAAACAGCATAGAAATTATCCATACCGTTATGTTGCAGGGTAGGATTATCCTCTTCAGGTATAGACAATAGAGCATATTCACCTGTAGCAGATATAGGAAAATAAGCTCTGCGCTTATTATAATATGTAGGATTTATAGGATTGGCTTGCAGATAATAATTGAAACTAACTAAATAAAATGGATCTGAACTCGGTTTTATTTCAGTGTATATTTCGGCCATATTGATAGAAGCAATAAGGTCTATTATAGTACCGGAACGTATAACGCCAAATTGATAGGTATTACTTTTTGCTTCGGCATTATTTTGAAAGCCCAAGGAATCTCGCATAGCAAATGTTTTCACTTTACGAAAAACAATTTCGTCACCTAAGTGAATTAATTCATCGGCAATGGATTCTTTGTGTAGCATTAAATAGGAATCGTCATTTGCGGCTTTAATTAAATAATCGGAATAGACCTTGATAGTGTTCCCCGTTTGATAATCTGCTGCAGAAATTTCTGGGGGTAACAATAAATTTTCCCGTAAGTTACAGGAAGCAAGCAAAACAATTAATAACAAGAAAAAAAAGATACGACGCATTAATAATAACCTGAAAGCGAAAAATAGAAAAGGTCTTCGCTATCCCACTTTTGATAATAACCATATAAATAGATATGCTTGAAAAATTCCTTACCTAAGGAGATTCCATAATAAGAACCATTTTGATTGAAGGTATCTATAATCACTCCAGAATTATCTATTATCCAAGTATCGTTTCCTGCTCCATAATGAAAACCAAGCTCAAAACTATACGGAAGAGATTTTGTTAGGCAAAACTGTTGAGCAAAATGAACGCTATCCGTTTCTGAGGGTTCATTATCCATAAACGCACTATGCAAAGCATAAGAAAAAGAAAAATCACGCCAAAGAACTTGAGGATGCAAACTTATCTGCTGAACATCAAAACGTGGATAATGACTGAAAGAGACAAAAAGCTCTGGGTTCAAAACAATTTTTCCCGGATACAGTTTTGGACATAATTCCATTCCTAATTGCCAGGCAGGATAAACTCTGGCATCTTCTCCAGAAAGATAAGATCCATTGATGCCTACTTCCAAAGGAATGAATTGGTAAGTAAAATCTGCTTTATATAGATCCCGGAAAAAGGCATTATCCAATTGAAAATATTCATAATTTAGCTTAAGCTCTGCACATTTATATTTGGCAGATTGCCTAAAACCATAGGCATTTTTTTCTGTTCCTGGAACTTTGTAATAGACAGTGCTATTAAAAGACGGTTTTATAGCGGACATTTGCCTGCCGCTAATAAAAGCTGCCTTAGAAAAATATTTTTGTGCTTTAGGATAATTATCCAAAGCCAGATAGGTGTAAGCTAAACCTTCACAGGAAACTTGATTCGCCAAAGGATTTGCAGGCATATTATCTAAAGCTTGTTTATAATAATACCTGGCTTCAGGCAAACGGTTTTGCCGATATAAGGCAAAGGCATAATAGTTATAAATTCCATCTAATTCCGACAGTTTTGTTTTGGCATTTGAAAAGGTTTTCAGAGATTTATGAAATTTGCCCTGAGCATTTTGAGACCAAAGCAATCCTTCCCAACCGCTTCTTTCTTGTGGATATAAAATGGTTAATTGTTGATATTGTTTTTCGGCTATTTCATAGTTTCCGGTAAGCATATTATTATAGGCAACGGAAATAAGGTTAAATGGCAAGGTAACAATATCTTCTGAAAAAAGCAGACAGGGGATAATAAGAAGAATCAGCCAAAAATAACGCATTTAGCTATTTGAATATCTTAGAATATTCCTTTGCCATAGCAGAATCGGGAGCATATTTCTTTAAGATTTGATAATGCTGGCGAGCATTTTCTATATCCTTGGAAAGATACAGATTGTTTACCAGATAACCACGCGATTCCATATCCCAAGGGAATATATTAACAATTCTTTGATAATAATCTGCTGTAGCTCTATAATTTTGAAGCATATAGGTGGAATAAGCAGCTTTACTGAGAACAGCTATATTCTGAGGAAAATTCTGCAGAATATGCTCTGCTTGATTATGGGCTTCATTCCACATCCCTAAAGCTAATTGACAATTCAGAATACCAGTTTGTGCATCCAAGGAAGGATATAGGTTATTGGATTTCTGATAGTTTTTCATTGATTCATTATAACTCCCTAAGAGATACTGCAACCAGGCAATGCGTAAAATGTAAAATTCGTCATTGGGATCGTTTGCACTTAGGTCTTCCATAATTTGTAGTGCACGCGTATAATTTCTGGCGGTCTCAGCATTATAAGAATCAGTAATAGATGCCTTATCCTGCCCCAGAAGAAACCCTGCAGCCAAGATAAGGAGACAGGGTAGAATAATTCGTTTCATTATATAACTCCTTATTTATTAAATTGTTTCGGCTTTTAGTAAGGTTTTTTTACCCTTCTTTAGTTCCAAAGCCGCTAATCCCTTATATTTTTCTATACTTACATTTCCTGTTCTGTTTCTATATGGAATACTCAAAATACGGTATGTGATATCGCTTTCTACTTCAATAAAATCTGAATTGACCTTTATTTTACTGTGTACACAAGCAGAAAAAAGAGGAAATAAGGGGCTGAAAAGTAATACTATATGCCGTAACGCAGGACTGATAATTACAGAAAAAGCCGGTTCATCATATAAGTAGATTTCCTGTTTTTCACTGTATGGTAGACGGGAAATTAACAAAGCAAAAGCTGCAAGAGCACTTTTATGATTCCCTTTTAAAGAAAGAGCATTATAAATTCCATCATAAACGCTGAAGCTCAGGTCGGTATGTTTAGTAGATTTAATGGTGAAATTGCCCCAAAGATCAAGATGTACTTTCCATAATTCGGTGCTTTGTTTTTTACCGCGGGTAACTTTTAGCTGCTGTTCGTTTTGCTGTTGTAAAGCTAAAATACTTTGTAAATGGGGTTCTGCTACTAATGCAGAAAGAGTTTCTTTTTCCTTGGGAACACCACTACCGATAAATTCGAGGGTTTTATCTTCCTTGATAAGTTTGTAGTTAATTAAATGTGATAGACGGGTTGGACTGCCGGGTTCAATTCCCAATTGAACTTGAAAATGTAAATGCGGAACTGCTGAGCGTCCTGAATTTCCTAATTGAGCAATACAATCCCCTTTTTGAATATAATCGCCAACTTTAACTCTGATGCTACCCTGTTTGAGATGTGCATAAAAAGAGTAAAGTCCGTAGCTGTGAGAAAGGCAAACATAATTACCCCAATTCTCCTTAGTATTAACCTGGCCAATAGGATTATCAGCTACTCCTTCGCAAATTTTAACTACACAACCTGCCGCTGAAGCAAGAACCGGTTTACTGAAAGAAAAATAGTCATTTAAATTATTGTTTTCTTTATCGTAGTTTCTCCCTTCACTATTCAGCATTTCAAAATCCCAAGCATAAGCCCAATCCAATTTATGAGTATAGATTCCATTGTTCCCTTGAGTGATTGTCCACAAACCATTTAGAGGCATAGCAAATTGAGGGATACCTAAATGGCTAAACCTTTTATAGCGTTCCTGATAGGTCTGCAAAGCCAATTCGGGATTGAAAACACCATAATCATTCATTACAGGTTTATCCACTTTCAGCCGTAAACGCAAACTGAAAATTACTAGTAAAACAACTATATTGAACGGAAAAGCAAAAACTGGAACCGCCAGAGGGGTATATAAGCCAGTAAAAGCATTGTAGTAATAATATACAACATTGAATAAGGCAGTAAATAAAAAGCCAATTCCGGTTGCAATTAACCCAATCAAAATGGAACTTTTACCTGGCAAAAGATATATTCCCGCAACAGCATACATAATTAAAATAGCATTAAAACCTGAATAGAAAACTCCGCTTCCTGGTTGCACACCCGCCAAACGCATTAATATATAATTTAGCGTCCATCCTAAAAGTGCTAAGCCAAATCCGATGCGCGTAATTATTAGTAAAGCTATAGAAACTAAGATGCCTGCAGAAACTTCCGGAGTAAAAAAGATAGAACCCAAAGAAATAAAGAATAAACGCCAAAATTCAGGTAACTTGAGTGTTGGACTGAAAAGCAGTATTTTATCAAATGGATAATTGGATAAATACCCTTTGCGAGCAAAATAATACCATAAAAGTATAGCTACTATGGAAAAAGATAAGCTCATTGAAGGTAAACGGAAGAATTGTTGAAAAAGATAGCTGCTAAACAAGTATAGTAAAAGAGTGAAAAGAGAAACTAACAGCAGAAAACAAAGATAATTTATAGTTGAACTGCTGATAATTTGCATCGGATAGTAATAACCAACCATCATACCTGCTAAAAGTGAATTGAAAGCAGTTATCCCACTACTTGATTCCCAATGCTCAAAGCCCAAAATTCTTACTGCCAAAATTGCCACAATTAAAGAAAATAAACCAGATAAACCTACAACAGGAGATAGTAAAGTAATCGTAAGCAACATCAATCCTAAAAGCACTGAATCCGAAAACAAAATTGTGGCATAGCTATCTGGAATAGCTAAAAACACAGACCCCACAGACCGGAAAAATCGTGACCAGTTCATATTTGCCGTAAGTGATCTGGAATATATTCTCGGGAAGTTAGATCTGAAAGATCTTCTTGGGAACGAATAACATCTACTTCACCGGTTTCGTTTATTAGGCAGACATTGGGACGATATTCTATAAACTGCATCCACTGAGTTACATTATAAGCACCAACAGGTGAAATAATAACTGTATCGCCATAATAAAGATCAGGGAAAGGCATTGCACTTCTAATTACATCAATATTCATACACAGAGGACCATAAAAAACGGTGTTTTGATATGTTCCTGGAAATGGTTTGGTAGGTAAAACGCGTTGTTTATACCACCAAGCAGTGATGTTTATATTCACTCCTGCATCTAAAATTACAGCTCGCTCACCTGTGGGAAGATTCTTTTTGCCAAGAACACTGGCAATAAGATAACCCGATTCATCAATTAACACCCTTCCAGTTTCCAAAATTAAACGGGGGTGATATTCTTTCACATAATGAGAAGCATTAAAAGCAGTTCCTATTGCCTCAGCATACTGTTCAAAAGATGGTGAAGCCAATTCTCCCGGAGTGTATTGATCAATTAGAGTATTATTCGAAGCAAAACCTCCTCCCATATCTATATAATCCAATACAATACCAAAATTATCCTTAATAGTTTGAGCTAAATTTAGAAGTTTGGTAGCTGCCCAATAATAAGCATTAGGATCTAAAATAAAAGTGCCAATATGGGTATGCAAACCAACCAGCTGAACTTTGTTTCCGGAAATAAGACGCTGCACTGTTCGATACGCTTCCCCATTTTCATAATTAAAGCCAAAACGAGTCCACATTGGACTAATCCCTGTATCCATATTTACGCGAATAGCAACTTTGGGTTTTATGGCAAGTTCTTCGGCAATATTTTCAATTTGATACAGTTCTTCTAAGTGATCAATATGTATATAGGCACCTTCCTTAATAGCTATTTGCAAATCTTGCTTGCGTTTAGAAGGGCCATTAAAATATATCCTGTTTCCAGAAATGCCATTACTCCTGGCTTTTTCATATTCCATTCTACTAACTACTTCTGCCGGGGCACCTTCCTGATGAAAAATATTACAGATAGCAGCCAAATAATTAGTTTTATAGCTCCAAACAATATCTACTTTAGGATAATGAATACGGATTGTTTCCAGCAAACGCCGGTAGGTTCGTCTAATCTGTTTTTCGGAAAAAACAAACAAGGGTGTTCCATACTTCTGTACTAAAATTTTGATCGGAACTCCATCTATGTTATCTTGATGTCGGACAACCGTTGTATGGGCATATTTATTAAGATTTCCAGAGCTATTACGTTCAATGTAGGGAGCAGTATAATGTTTTTTCATTTTATTTCCTCTTTTAATTATGCATTCTTATCAGTTCACCATTAACTGAAATCTCACCCAGAAGGTTTATGTCACTAATTATATCTTCTGAATGACGGATAAAAAGAACTCCAGGTTTAAAAGGAGGCAATTCCTCAATTATTTCACCCAAAGCAAGTAAAACTGTTGCTGCAGGTTGATTTTGGCCACTACCTTCCGCTAAACGAACCCAGGCAGGAAAACGAGGATTAATTTCCAGTAAATGAAAAGCACCCTCTTTATCCTTGATAATTTCCAGTTCGCAGGGTCCACGCCAAGAAAGAATCTGGATTATTTTACGAGCAAACTTTTCCAGAGCAGGATTGTTTACTACTACCCCTCCAAAACCTTTACCCTTATCTGTTATAACCAGTTTACGCTGTGGAACCATCCCCAGGCAGTTTCCTTTGCCATCCCCTACAATAACAACATTAAATTCATCACCTTCCATAAGTTCTTGCATAATAACCGGTAAGCCCCATTTTGCCTGCAGTTCCCAAAAATACTTTTGCGCTTCTATAATATTATTGGCTCTATATGCTTCGTAGAGACGACCCTTAATAAAAACCGGAAACTCTATATCTTGAATTGCTTTGTTTATTTCTGCAACACTATTTAATAGGACGGTCTTAGGAACAGCAACATCTTTGGAAGTAAAATATTGAAATAGTTTGCTCTTATCACGCAGGTTAAATTGCTTTTCTGTGCAGATAAATGTATGAATACCAAGTGCTTTAAGCTCCTTGTGTAAGCGGATATAAAGCGGAATCTCAGAATCCAAAGTTGGAATAATCACATCAATTTTACTTTTGGAATGGATATAATTCAAGCGTGTTAAAAATGATTCTGCACCGGTAGAAGGATAAGGCATTTGATAAATCTCGTCTGCTATATCATCTAAATATATTCCAGATTCCATTGCATCATAAACAAAGCCGATTATTTTACCTTTAAAACCAGCGGCTCTAAGAGAACGAATTACCGGAATTCCAGGTTGGGGATTGTCACCTGTTTTAAGACCAGATACAGCAATGCTGATCTGTAAATCATTTAATTGCAGCATACTATTAGTCCTCTATCAAATTCAACGCTTTAAGCATTGCCATAAAATGATCTACATCACTAATAGCATTTTTTTCAGTTACCTCATACTCTTCTGTTAAACATTTTATAATTTCGTCTTGGGTAGCTCCTGATTGCAATTGCTGTAAGACAAAGAGGCCTGTTTCGTTTACAGTGTAGCTTATCCCGTTTTCAGGATCAAATACAAAGCCATTTTTGTTTACAGCAAGGGTCATTAGTTGGTCTGTGTTCATTTTTCCCTCAGCAGTTTATTTTCAGGATATGATAATTTGTATCCCGCTTATTTAGTATGTATATTATGCAAATATCAAGCCAATTTGATCGGGAAAAAAAGGATAACTTTAAGGAAATATCGTAATTAGCAAGTTATAAAGGGGAGTTACAAAAGCTCCTATCTTACCTATATATTGTGAATAATTTTTTTTATAGCTCATAAAGCTAATGCCAAAATTGTTTACTATCCCAATTATGGATTCACTCTACAGAAAATCATAGTTTTTTTTCTCTCTGTCCTCTGCCCTCTGCTATAATAATCTGTTCATCCGTTAAAATCTTTCTAATGCGTTTTCTATCTCATCAATTCAGCTCCAGTATTTTCTATCCAGAGTGCGATATTGAATTGCTTCGCTGATATCGTCAGAGATTATATCTTTGCGTCCTTCCAGGTCTGCAATAGTTCTGGAAACCTTTAGTATTCTATCAAAGACCCTTGCCGAATAGCCCATTTTATCTATCGCATTTTGCAGCAGTGCATTACTTGCATCATCCAAAATGCAAAACTTGCGTAACTGCTTGGAATTCATTTGGCTGTTATTAAAAATTCCCGTCCCTTTAAAACGGTCATGTTGAATGGCTCTGGCTTTATTTACTCTGGCTCTGATATCAACTGACTTATCTCCTGTAGGCAAAGAAGCCAAATCCGCATAGCTGACAGAAGGAACTTCCACATGGATATCTATTCTATCTAAAAGAGGTCCGGAAATTCTGCTCCGATAACGCAAAATTGAACCCCATTCACAGTTGCATTGATGATTGGGAATATTGGAACCAAAATATCCGCAAGGACAAGGATTCATACTGGCAATCAACATAAATTCCGCTGGAAAAGTTAAACTGGATGCTGCTCGGGAAATTGTAACTATCCCATCTTCAAGCGGTTGACGCAAAACTTCCAAAACCACTCTTTTGAATTCCGGAAGCTCATCCAAAAATAAAACTCCCCTATGCGAAAGAGAAACCTCTCCCGGTTTAGGAAAAGCACCTCCTCCAATTAAAGCAACATCACTAATCGTATGATGAGGCGAGCGAAAAGGTCTGGTGGTTAAAATACCATTGCGAAAATTTTTGGAATAGCCGGCTACGGAATGAATTTTAGTTGCTTCCAATGCTTCTTCCAGATTCAATTCCGGCAAAATTGTCGGAACTCTGCGGGCTAACATTGTTTTTCCACTTCCCGGAGGACCAATCATCAAAACATTATGACCTCCTGCTGCAGCAACTTCCAAAGCGCGTTTCACTTGAAATTGACCTTTCACATCACTCATATCCACGGGAAAATCGTTCAATACCTGAAAAATCTTCTCCCGGTCTACATTAGCAGCCATAATCTCTGTTTCTTTACAAAGCCAACTGACACATTCTCTTAAAGAGGTAACAGGAATAACATTCAAACCTTCAATAATGGCTGCTTCTTCGGCATTTTCCAGAGGAACAATAAGAGTATTTATACCGTCTTTTTTAGCTGCCAGAGCAATTGGCAAAACACCTGCTACAGGACGAACAAATCCATCTAAAGAGAGCTCACCAATCATCGCAATTGTATCGTAGTCAATAATTCTAAAAATCTCGTTGCATTGCAAAATGGCTAAAGCAATTGGCAAATCCAAAGCTGCGCTATCCTTTTTCAAATCCGCCGGAGCAAGGTTTATTGTATAATGTTGAGTACTTATTTGATAACCGGAATTCTTGATGGCAGCAATAACTCTATCCTTGCTTTCTTTAACAGCATTGGAAGCCATCCCTACAATGTTCATCGGATTAAAACCGGTTCCAATATCCGCTTCTACCGAAATCTGATAGGCATCTATTCCGAGAGTAGTGTACGAAAGAACAATTCCAACCATATCCTTTTCCTTAATATTTTACAAAAACCATAAAAAAAGCGGAATGTGACAAAGTCAAGGAAAAAGATTGTTCCCTGTTTATGTAGGTGCTTTTTTACACCAAAAACACTGAGGACACCGAGAGCACCGAGGGTTTTTTTAACAAAGAGATAAAGAGGAAAAGAGATTGGTTTTACAAAGAGATAAAGAGGAAAAGAGAATAGTTTTACAAAGAGATAAAGAGGAAAAGAGAATAGTTTTACAAGGAGAAAAAGAGGAAAAGAGAATAGTTTTACAAGGAGGAAAAGAGGTTAGTTTTACAAGGAGAGAAAGAGGAAAAGAGAATAGTTTTACAAAGAGAGAAAGTAGTAATTTTGTTCTATAAATTGCCCATTAAAACAAGAAGGACAACACATAACTTCATATTGAGCAGTGGAAATGGATGATAGACATATTTAGCTTTTGGGTTACCCAATTCCGATTCGGTAAATACTGAAAACATAAATCCCTTTAGAAACCTTCTCTTTCTTCGGCAAAGAAAGAATTTACAAACCCCGTTTCCCAGATGACATTATTTAAATTTATTAAAGTTGTCTTTCCACTCTGCCTTGCTCCCAAAATTAAAACTGGTTTTCCTTTATGCAGATTACTTAATATGCGAGAAGCAATAAATCGTTTAATCATAATCATTTCCTTATTTTGTAGACGATAAACAAATGAGACCTTAAAAGCATTTTTACCTTTTTCAGTCAGACCTATTTTCCTTATCTACTTTATATATCCGCAATTCAAGATTAAGCAAATGATTGACAGTAAAACAGGGATAAAAATTAATAGTTATATACTCTCTTCAGGAGGTAAAAAATGAAAAGGACTTATATATTTATCGTTATCCTTTTTCTGGCTTTATGCCTGAATGCTCAGCCCTGGGAAATGGATAACAGTGTTTTCAATCCCAGTGGAGTTCCCAGTTTTTCTTTTTCCCAACCCCGATTTATGGATTTGGATAGTGACGGTGATTTTGATTTTTGGCTGGGAAATACAAACCGTCCTCCACTTTACCTGCAAAATAATGGAACTGCTACAAATCCTGTTTTTGCGCCAGGACCTGACCTTTTATCTGGAATTCCTTATCTTGCTTCAGAGATTGCTGTTTCGGCTGATATTAATGGTGACGGCATTTTAGATTTGGTGACCGGGGGTTTTTCCGGTTTACATTTGTTTTTGAATAGCGGAACTAATGCTAACCCTGTTTTTACTGAAAGCGGAGGTTATTTCTCCGGTTTAAATGTGGGTTCCAATCCTGTTCCTGATGTAGCGGATGTTGATAATGACGGTGATCTGGATTTGGTGGTTGGTTTAAGTGAAAATGGCAGTGTAATTATATATTTCAACAACGGTTCTGCTGCTGTGGGGAATTTTAGTGAAAGCAACTGTCAACTTATTGGTGATATCGGTCTTTATGCTTATCCGGTTTTTTGTGATTTTGATTCTGATGGTAAACAGGATATTTTATGCGGTAGGGATACTCACGGATTTGTTTTTTATCAAAATATTGGCACTGCTACAAACCCTATCTGGGAGGAAAATAATACTTTTTTTTCCGGTTTGGGAATGTCTACTTACTGGAATTCACCTGATTTAGTTGATCTAAATGGTGATGGACTATATGATCTTGTATATGGAACTGCGGCAGGTCCTTTGCAATATTATGTGCATACTGGAACGGCAGAAAACCCTTCCTGGCAACAAAATACATCTCTTTTTGGAGGTGTTTTGGATGTTGGAGGTGCCAGTAATCCTGTTTTTTATGATTTTGACGGTGATGGTGACTTGGACTTAATCAGCGGTAATCAACTTGGCTATGTAAAATTTTATCGGAATACAGGAACTGCTTATGCTCCCGCCTGGCAGGAAGATAATTCATATTTTGCCAATATTCATCACTCTATTTATTCTGCTGTAACAGTTGGCGATGTAGATGCAGATGGTTTGCCTGATGTGATTTTGGGTGATCTGAATGGGGGACTTTATTTTTACCATAATACCGGAACAGGGTTCATTGAACAGACAGGTGTTTTGCCTGCTGTTTCTGTTGGCGGATGGTCTTGCCCGCGTTTAATAGATATGGATTTTGATGGTGACCTGGATTTAGTGGTTGGTAACGAAGCAGGTAATTTGTTTTATTATCAGAATAATGGCACTCCCTATAGTCCTTTATGGGAATTGGTAAATGGCTTTTTTGGAGCAATAGATGTAGGTTCCGATTGTGTTCCCACTTTTGCAGATGTAGATGAAGACAGTGATTTGGATATGGTTACTGGAAACCTTTTTGGGGAAATGCAATGTTTTTTACGGCAAAGACAACTTTGGGTGGAAAATACAACTTTATTCAGTGGCATTGAAACCGACCAAAATGCTGCTCCTGCTTTAGTGGATTTGGATCACGACGGTGATTTTGATTTGGTTTTAGGCGATTATGATGGCACTTTCAAATTTTTCCGGAACTTAAAATACTCCGGTTCTGTCTTAAATCCTCCCCAAAACCCAATTTTTATTATAGATGGTGAAGTTACTGTTACTTGGGAAGAACCTTTAACAGGAAGTACTTCTCCCTTTGAGCATTATAAAATTTATCTGGATGGTGTTTATTGTGGTTCCACAACTGAAAATATCTGGGTCTTTTCCGGATTGGACGCAGGTGTTGCTTATTTGGTTTGTATCACGGCACAATATGTTGCAGGTGAATCATTACCTGTAACCCTGGAATTTATAATTACGGGAAATGATGATCAAATAGTTCAGCCAATTACTTTAACCAATTACCCCAATCCCTTTAATCCTTCTACAACGATAAGCTTCACAATTCCTGCCGGTTCTAAAGGAACTTTGGAGATTTATAATGTGAAAGGACAAAAAGTTCGCGTCTGGAATTGCCTTCCTTCCGGAGAACATAAAATTGTTTTCAATGGCTGTAATGAACAAGGTTTGCCACTACCTTCGGGAATTTATTTCGGCATAATGAAAACGCAAAATAAGGTGCAGATAAGGAAAATGGTGCTGATAAAATAAGCTATGAGGTCAAAAGAGAGAACTCGTAACTAAAATCATTCATCATTTCCCGAGGGGCTTACGCTGCCATCGCTATCTTTGTATCAGGGATTCAGGAGTTGCAGGAAAGCTAAGTTCTTTTTCCGGATTTGCTTCTTTGAATGCGGACTGCAAAGCAAAAAAGACAGAAAGTCCATAAATAAAAGGTGGCTCACCAATTCCTTTAGAGCCAAAAACACTTGCTTCTTCAGTGAGGGAGGGAATTATTTCTATAACCAATTTTTCGGGTAAATCGCGAATAGCGGGAATTTTGTAGGTGGAAGGATTGGCGCTGAGGTAAACCCCTTTTGCATCATATTTCAGGTCTTCCATAGTGCACCAGCCAATTCCTTGTAAAACAGCTCCCTCAATTTGTCCGCGGTCAATTGCCCCATTTAAGGAATTTCCGTTTTCGTGAACAATAATCAGTTTGCGAACTTTGTGTTCTCCCAGCAAAGTATCCAGTTCCACTTCCGCTAAACCAGCTCCATAAACATAATAGTGGAAAGGATGCCCCAAACCCTTTTCTCTATCAAACCACAACCCGGGAGTTTTATAATAACCGTAAGCAGCTAAAGGAACTCTTTCCGAATGGGCAAAACGAACCAATTCTTCAAAACTTATGCAGGTTTCAGGATCTTCTTTGCCAAAGACCCTGTTGTCCTTGAAAACAACATCTTTAATGTCTATTGTTTGGTTATATTTCTGCTGAATTAGCCGAACTGCACAATGGGCTAAATTATCTTTAATTTTTTCTGCAGCAAGGCGTGCTGCATTGCCATTGATATCGCTTCCTGTAGAAGCAGCTGTAGGTGATGCATTTCCAATTCTTTGAGAATTACTGCTTTCCACTCTAATTTTGTTTACCGGAATTCCCAAGACCCGGGAAACCACAATTGCTACTTTTGTAGAAAGTTCCTGACCCATTTCCACTCCGCCTGTAGAAACGGAAACGCTACCATCTATATAAACCCAAACCAAAGCAGAACCTTGATTCATCAGGGTAGTAGTGAAAGAAATGCCGAATTTTACAGGAGTAATACCAATTCCGCGTTTATAACGACGATTATGTTTATTGAATTCAGCCACTTCTTTCCGGAGTAAAGCGTAGTTTGCTTTATCTGCCAATTTGGCGAAAATATTATTTAACTGACTCTGCGTTATTTCTTGTCCGTAAGGAGTTAGTTGTCCATTCTGATAAGCATTCCTTTTGCGTATTTCCAAAGGATCAAGCTCTAACTGAGCGGCAATTTTATCCATTATGCTTTCAATCACAAAAATGCCTTGAGGAGCTCCAAAACCACGAAAAGCCGTATTAGGAGGTAAATTAGTTCTGCACGCATAACCCCTAATACGAATATTAGGTATAAAATAAGCATTATCGCTATGAAACATAGCCCTTTCCAAAATGGCTATAGAAAGGTCGGTATAAGCACCACCGTTGGCTAAAAGCAACAAATCGTAAGCCAATATTTTGCCTGTTTCATCATAGCCAACTTGCCACAGAGAAGTGAAAGGATGCCTTTTACCTGTGTAGTGCATATCCTCATCCCGAGTGAGCTTTACTAAAACGGGTTTTTGGGTTAAAAAAGCACCCAAGGCAGCCATACAAGCCCAAATTGTGGCTCCGCGTTCTTTTCCGCCAAAGGCACCTCCTAAACGGGGTACTTCTATGATTACATCATTTGCCGGAATTCCTAAAACCCGGGAAGCAACTTCCTGAACTTCCATTGTGCTTTGAGTAGCTGTCTGCAAAGTGATTCTATTGCCCTCAAAAGGAACAGCCAAACAGCGTTGACCTTCCAGATAAAAATGTTCCTGACCTGTAGTTACCGTCTTGCCTTTCAAGGTGTAAGGTGCATTTTTTAGGGCATTTTCTATATCTCCGCTTTCTATTTTGCGCTCGGAAATATATCCCTGTTTTTTACTGTATGCTTCTTCAGGAGCAAAAATGGCAGGTAATTCCTCAAATTTCAGAATAATCTTTTTCACTGCAAGTTCCACTATATATTCATCTTCTGCCAGCACCATTGCCAGTGGCTGACCTACATACATAATTTCCTTTTCCGGGAAAAGGGGTTCATCCTTAATAACTGTGCCTATTTGATTTACTCCAGGGATATCGGCAGAAGTGATAACTTTCACCACACCCGGCATTTTGGCAGCGGCAGAGATGTCTAATTTGGTGATAAGGGAATGCGCCACAGGAGAAAAGAGAAATTTGGCATAAAGTTCTCCCTGTAAAGGTGGTTCATCAGCTATAAAATGGGATTTTCCACAAAGATGCAAGGTTCCGGAAAGATGATATGTCTCCGAGTTCATTTTTCTTCCTCCTGTAGTTCCTGCAGATACAAAATAAGATGATTGCGGATTAGTTCTCTGCGAAATAATGCCGTTCCGCGAATATCGGTTAAGGGTTCAAATTCACTTTCCACTTCTTTTATAATAACAGCCGGATCAAGAGCTTTAATTTGTTTACTTTTCAATAGATTTGGGAATTTTCTGGAAAGGAGCGGTACTGCAGCAACTCCACCTATTGCCAATGCGGAATTTGTAATCTGTCCGTTTTTATGTTCAATATTTACTGCTGTAATCACGGAAGAAATATCCACACTCTTGCGTTTGGCTGATTTAATGGTTTTTACATAATTGTCTTCAGTTAGCGGAGGAATAATGATTTCCTTGATAATTTCTCCCTTTTGTAGAGCTGTTTTGTGGTAACCTAAAAAGAAATCTTTTAAGGGTAAATGCCTCAATTCCAAATTGGATTGCAGCCACAAAGAGGCATTTAAAACCATTAAAAGAGGTATAGTATCTCCCACAGGTGAAGCATTGGCAATATTGCCTCCCAAAGTTCCCAAATTACGTATCTGCCGCGAAGCAATTTGGGAAATAAGATTATGTAAAACAGGAAAATCGGTCTTTACGATTCCGGATTCCCAAAGCTGATTGTAGGTTACTGCAGAACCAATATGCAAACCATCCTGCTGCAGATAAAGACGGTTGAGTTCGGGGATTTGGGTAAGGTCTATTAAAAAGGGAAACTCCTTCCGGTTAATATTTTTCTGCACCATAATATCCGTTCCGCCTGCAATAAAAACACTTTCCGGATGTTCGGCATAAAGGTCAAAAAGCTGTTTAGTTGTAGTAGGGATTAAATAGCAGTTAACCTGTTGGGGAATATCTGTTTTAGTAACCAACATTGCCTCTTTTTGGGCAAAATGGAATAAATCCTTTTCCACTTCTCTACACCAGGCAGGGACTATATCTTTTACACTTTGGTTGGTGGCAAGTTCATCCACTGCATTTAATATACTTTGATAAGTGCCACAACGGCAAAGATTTCCTTCCAGAGCAGCTAAGGTCATTTCTCTATCGGGGTGTGGCTGCATAGCAAACAAAGCAAATAAACTCATTACCAAACCGGGAGTGCAATAACCGCATTGAATAGCGTGATTTGTTAACAGGGCTTGCTGAATGGGATGCAATTTTTCCGGAATGCCCAAACCCTCAATGGTTATTAAGTGTTTACCGTGTAATTTAGCTGCAGGATAGAGGCAGGAGGTTATTGCCTGATAAGTAATTATGCCTTCAAAAGGGTAGGCAATAACAACTGTGCAGGCACCACAATCACCTTCGTTACAACTGCACTTGGTGCCATATATCTGTTTTTGGGTATGCAGCCAATCCAGAGTAGAAATACCGGCAGGAATATCTGCAGTAATCTTTTCTCCGTTCAGGAAAAAAGTAATGCGGTTTAAGTGAGTTTCCAATGGGGTAACTTGATTTTCCATATACTTTCCTTTTCTTAGGAAGAACGATATCCTCGTCGTTCATTTTTAACCGGGTTAATATCTTTTCCGATAAATTCTAATGTTACGATACACATATTTTTCTTTAGTTGACCAGGACATCAACCTTCCTGGTCTCTTTCCAGGTCTTTTTTGCGCATAACTTCTCTTTTATCATACGCCTTTTTCCCTTTAGCCAAAGCAAGGGTTATTTTACAAAGTCCTTCATCATTGATGAATAACTCCAAAGGAATAAGAGTCATACCTTGTTCTTCCACTTTGGTTTTTAAGCGTCTTATTTCGTGTTTATGCAACAGCAGTTTCCGTTTGCGTTCCGCTTCGTGATTAAAGTAAGCAGCTTTTTCCCAGGGACTGATATGCAAATTATGTAGCCAGCATTCTCCATCTTCAATTTTGGCATAGCTATCCTTAAAATTCACTTTTCCGGCACGAATGGATTTTATTTCCGTTCCTTTTAGGGCAATACCTGCTTCCAGGGTTTGGATTATAAAGTAATCATGTTCGGCACGGCGATTTTTGATGGTTTTCATTTTTCTGTTGCTTGTAAAATCATTTCCTTATACTCAGCTGCCTTATCCAGAATCTGCTGTTCATTTACATTACAGAGTTGGCGGTTTTGCATTACTATTTTTCCCTGAATAATCATATCGCGGATGCTGTGACTGTTTATGGCATAAACCAAAAGAGAATAAGGATTGTAAACGGGACTATTTTCCAGTTCCTGTAAAGAAACAACAGCAATATCGGCAATTTTACCTGTTTCCAGTGAGCCAAGTTCTTTTTCTTTGCCTAATGCCTTTGCCGCATTGATGGTAACAAAAGCGAATGCCTCTTGGGCAGGAAGCATTGTAGGGTCATTATTCAGTGCTTTATGCAGTTTGGCAGTTACAGACATTTCTGTAAGTAAATCCAAATTATTGTTACTGGCAACCCCATCAGTTCCAAGACAAAGATTGATGCCTTTTTCCTGATACTTTTTAATAGGGGCAAAACCGGAACTGAGTTTCAGCTCGCTTTCAGTGCAAATAGCAATACTGCTAAGCCCTTTTTCTGCTAAAAGGTCCATTTCCTCTTCAGCAATCCAAATTCCATGAGCAAAAATACTGCGCACCTCTAAAAGACCTAATTCTTTCAAATATTCCACAGGTTTCAATTTATGAATTTTAAGGCAATTCTCTACTTCTTCCCTAATTTCAGAAAGATGAGTATGAATTAGGATGTTATTATCCTTTGCTATTTTAGCACAGGTTTTCAGGGTCTCCGCACTACAAGCATATATAGAATGAGGAGCTAAAGTAAAATCAATAAGCGGATTATCTTTATATTCCTCTTTCAGCTGAGTAATTCTTCTTCCGATAGTGTTATCTCTATCTTCTTTTGAGGATTCATTATCAATCAACGCTTCACTGATAAAAACCCTTAAACCGACTTGGGAACAGGCATCCGCTATAGAATTCATACAAAAATACATATCGTTTGTAGTGCTGATTCCGTTTTTAATCATTTCACTGGCACCGTGAAGAGTTGCATCATACACTAATTGCGGTTTTATCAGTTTCGCTTCCAGGGGCCAAATATATTTCTGCAACCAGGTATTTAACGGCAGGTCATCTGCCAAACCGCGAAAATAGGTCATTGGCAAATGGGAATGCATATTGATTAAACCGGGAATAATAAAACAGTTGTGCGTATCTATTTTCTGCTTTGCTTCGTAAGAGGAACTGCCAATAGGGAAAATAGCCTGTATCTTACCATCTTTGATAGCTATACAGGATTGTGACAAAATCCTGTTTTTGTCATCCATAGTAATTATGGAGCCACCTTCCAAAACGATGTCAAAAATCATATCTGCACCTGCCTGGCTGCATCTTTGGGCTTAAAAATACCTTTGGGAGTGATTATTCCGGTGATAAGTTTGGCAGGAGTTATATCAAAAGAAGGATTTAATGCCGGTGAACCTGGATTGGCAAGATAGGTTCCGTTGATGCGTTTAATTTCATCTTCATCCCGAATTTCAATAGGAATATCGGCTCCTTCTTTAGTGGCTAAATCAAAAGTGCTAAAAGGTGCTGCTACATAGAAAGGCACTTTATGCTCTTTGGCTAAAACTGCCTTTTCATAAGTGCCTATTTTATTGGCTATATCACCATTAAGGCAAATTCTGTCAGCACCGGTTATCACCAAATCAATCTCCTTTTTCCAGAAATAAAAACCGCTGGCGCTATCTGTAATTATTGTATGCGGGATGCCTTCCTGTTCCAGTTCAAAGGCAGTTAAGCGTGCACCTTGAAAACGGGGACGGGTTTCATCCACATAAACAAATATATCCTTATTTTGCTGATGGGCAATCCGAATTACGGCTAAAGCAGTTCCCCAATCTACAGTTGCTAACGCACCTGCATTACAGTGAGTTAGAATACGAGCTCCATGAGGAACTATTTCACTACCTATTTTGCCTATTTGATAACAGTCATCAATGCTTTTTTTGGCAAATTCCCGTGCCGCTAAAATAGCTACCTGACGCGAATGCCTATAATCAGGAATAAACTTAATGGTTTGTTCATAAACATAATTAACCCCATTGCGAAGATCAATGGCTGTAGGACGCGTAGCTATAAGTTCATCTCTGGCAGTTCGTAAATAGGCACGGAATTTTTCCTCCGGGGCATTTTGAGCTGCTAAAGCAATGGCATAAGCACCTGTAGCTCCAATTGCAGGAGCTCCGCGAACAGTCATTTCTCTGATAGCATCACAAATTTCCAGATAATTACTGTATTCCGCAATGCGGAATTCAAAGGGTAATTTATTCTGGTCTATCATTTTAACCCGTTCGTTTTCAAACCATACCGAAAGGTATTGTTTTCCGTCTATTTGCATTTATTCTCCCTATATTAGGACTGCTGTATATATTAGTATTACTTTTCACCTTTATCATTCCTGAACCAGCAGGAATCTAAAACTGCATAAATGCATTTTCCGTAGATGGCGGTTATTTCGTCAACATCTTTCTTATTTTTTCTGTAATTCTTGGAAATTAAAAATATTTCTTGCCAGAATGATAGTTATGGATTAAAATATTATAAAGAGGTTTTAACTTGTTGTTATTGTTCATAATGAACAGATTAGGAGTATATAATGTTATGCTTTATCAGAAGTTGAGTTCTGAAACAAAACTTTGGGGTGTTCCAAAACTCAAGAAGTGCCCGAATAAAAGAAATATTTCTTTTATTAGCGAGATGATATATAAATTGCCAAAGTTGGAGATGGGGTCAGTAATAAATTTTCCAAATTCTCTTTTAATCACTGAAAAAATATTATGGCTTAGATCAGCCAGAGAAAATAAAAAAGTGAGGTAAGAAAATGAAACGCAACCTTATTTTTCTCTTCATTCCGGCAATTATTTTAGTTGCTGGAGCTTTATTTGCTACCGAGAGCAGAATGGCAGGTCTCGGTTTTCCTTATGGTTATATTAAGGATAATTCTGAAATTTCAATTTATCCTGGTGCCATTAATCGTTATAAAACTCAAGTTATTGGAGAATTGAAGTCCCCCGGATCAAATCCCGATTGGACTTTGGGAGCAAACCTTCCTATCAAGAAATGTGTGGGGGGAATTTATCTAAATACCCTCACAGGTATTAATGTAGATGAAATGCTGTATGATTCCGAATCTCCAAATTTGTATTCCCGCGGTGATTTGGACCTCAGCAAAAAGATTCAATTATACCTTGGTTTTTGGGACAAATGGGGTATCGGCTTTGGTATGGCTATAGACAATATCAAAAATGATCTTTCTGATACTCTTGATATTTATAAAAAGTCCAGTGCTTATTACTTTGATTTAAGCGGAGGTATGTCTACAGACAAATGTGATGTGGGATTGCAAGTTAAATATGCAGGTGGTTCAGCAGAGAATGAACTGACTACTTATAAGGATTTCAATGATGAATTCTACCGCTTTGGAGTTGATCTTGCAGGCAGATATTATTTACTGCAAAATCAGGATTTTGATGTAATGTGTCTGGGTAAGGGATATTTTAATATAGGTAGTAAGAAAATAGATACTCCAAACCAGCCAAATAAACCTATAGAGAAAACAACTGATGATAACAATTTTATGATTGAAGTTGGAGCAGGAGTTAATTACAAACTCAACGATACTAATACTATCATCTTTGGCTTTAAACCCATTCGTTTCGCTTCCGAAAGTATAGAAGTGTCAAAAGAGGGAACTAACGGCTCGCATAAAATGTCGCATAGTTTTATCTATGTTCCGGAATACAATCTGGCTGTGGAATCACAAATTACCCGTTGGCTGACTGGACGCGTGGGAGCTCGTCAGAATTATGTATTTTATTCCGAAAAAGATGAGCCAAGCGGAGATGGGGAGTTCGAAGATTCGGAATATCAGTCCGAATTTGTAATGAACCTTGGTTTGGGCTTCAACTTTGGCAAATTCAGCATAGATGCTGTTCTGGAACACGATTTTCTGCATCACGGACCTGAATTCATTGGTGGCAAAACCAATGGCCTTGCCTCAATGATTTCTTTAACTTATCAATACTAAAAAACCCTTTAACGAGCTGGAGTTCAATACCAAATCGGTATTCTGAACTCCAGCTTCCTATTAATTTCAAATAAAGATAATTTTTTTAAGCATTAGATTTATGCGCAAACAGGAATCCATTCTTTTTGCCATTCCAACGCAAGCAAGTTTCTACTTAATTAAAATGGATTCCGTAACAAGTGTGGAATAACAATCGTCAACATAGCAAAAGAATACACATTTTGTCATTACTGCGTTTTTTGTCCTTCCGGAGATAGAAGGAATCCATAGAAGGTAAAAATATATTTATTTTTTTCAATCTGAAAGTTATTTAATTCTTCATTAGAGAAAAACTTCACTATCTATCCTTAGTCAAAAGTGTTAACCAAGCGCTAATAAATAACGCTTGATTAAGGTATGATAAACTATAGATTGATAGTTTTAGGAAAGAGCGAAATGCGCAGCGGAATTGTTTTTAGTTTATAATAAAAATGATGATTATAAAGTATATAATGTAATGTCTTGAGGGGAAAAATTCTTTATCATTTCAGTGCAAGCAGGAATCCAAAACTGCATAAAAGTATTTTTCCTGGACTGCGGTAATTTCGTAAAAAATACTTTTTTTGTTGCAATTTACGGCTATGTAAATTCTGAATTAAGTAAATGCTGAAGTTATAACTTCCTTTAGAAACATCCATTTGCTCTGGTGAATAAAGAATTTTTTGCCCCATTTATCCCGATTTTAATATTTGGGCTTAACCCCAAAAAAGAGAAAGAACTTACAATATACCTTTCTCTTTAAAAACGAGTACCGTAGGAACGACAGATAATAACAACGGGTTTTAACCCGGCGCAAAGAGTAAATAAAAACAACATATCTCCTTCTTTTAGAAAGAGTTCCGTAGGAACGACAGGTATTAACGACGGGTTTCAACCCGGCGCAAAGAGCAGACAAAAACAACATATCTCCTTGTATCAGAAAGAGTTCCGTAGGAACGACAGATACTAACAAAGGGTTTTAACCCGGCGCAAAGAGTGAATAAAAACAACATATCTCCTTCTTTTAGAGAGAGTTCCGTAGGAACGACAGGTATACAGGATTTTCGTTTCAATAAGAAAATAAAATTTTATAATAATAGTATTTAATTATGGAGTTACCGAATCCCGATTAACCAAAAGGGAAGAAAATTATCATTTACCGCCCTCCTGTTAACTGCTTCGCCTTTAATTTATTATTTTTTTCAGCTTGCTTCATCTTCTTATAACCAAGTAACAACCAAGTAACAACTCCGTAACGAGACAACGGAAGTGTTACGGAAGTGTTACGGAGTCGTTACAGAATTTACTATATATCAAGCAAATAACTATCAAGATTTATTAGCTCTGGGAAGAATGTGATGAAAGGGATTTTCAAGATATTTATTCCGGGGAACAGTGGTAAAATATAGATGGTTGTTTCTTACTTTTTTACGAGGGGCTTATGCCACCATCGCTATGATTGTGTCGCCCTGCGGGCTTTTGGAAAATGGGAAGAAGAAAAGAAAAAAGAAGTCGGGGCTTACATTTTTCGAGGGGCTTACGCACCCATCGCTATCATTGTGTCGCCCTCCGGGCTTTGATGAAATCTCAATCTTCTAAACCTTCTCAACCTTCTCAACCTTTTTTCCCGAGGGGCTTACGCACCCATCGCTATGATTGTGTCGCCCTCCGGGCTTTGATGAAATCTCAACCTTCTAAACCTTCTCAACCTTCTAAACCTTCTAAATTTTCTCAACCCTCTCAACCCTCTTACTTTTTCATTCTAACTTCAATTTTCTCTTTTTTTCTTTTCTCTTTGTGAAAGAAAAAATTCCCTTGCCAAAATCCCCCTCTCCAAAAGCTTGTCATCATAAGAATAAGGGAAAGGAAACCAATATGGCTACGATGGCTGATATTAGAAACGGAATGGTCATTGAATTCAAAGATGACCTATACGAGGTGATAGAATTTCTCCATGTAAAACCAGGTAAAGGACCTGCTTTTCTGCGTTCAAAGCTGAAAAATATACGCACGGGAAGGGTTTTGGAAAATACTTTTCGGGAAAGTGACACCTTCAATGAAGTTCGTATTGAACGCACTAAAAAGGAATATTTGTATAGAGATGGAGATTTTTTGGTGCTGATGGATAGCGATAACTATGAACAGATGCACATAGAGGCATCGTTATTGGGAGATAAAGAAAATCTGCTTACGGAAAATATGGAGGTTATTGTATCGGCAACGCCTGATGGAAAAGTTGTGGGAATAGAACTGCCAACAACTGTAGTTCAAACAATAGCTGAATGCGAGCCCAATTTGAAAGGAAACACTGCTTCCGGAAGTGGTAAAGTTGCCTATACGGAAACAGGTTTACGCTTAATGGTTCCTTTCTTTGTAGAACCGGGAGATAAAATTAAAATTGACACCCGCACGGGTGAATATATAGAAAGAGCAAATTAAAAGAGGATAAAAATGGGAAAAGCAAAAAGTTTTGCCGCTAAAGTAGCGCATGATAACTCCACAGAAGGGAAAGTAATCTGCCCTGTATGCAATACGGAAATAAAAAGGATTAAGCTTATTACTAATAAAAAGAAGAATGGCGGCTGGACTCCTCAGAAGGAATATGCCAAAATTTGCAAGTGCAATGAAGCTGATATATTAGCTGGCAAAAATCTTTAAAGATATACAGTTATCTTAAGAGAAAGCAATATTCACTTGCCAAAGAAGACGATATACTTTCGCCGTTTTTTACTTGACTATTTATGTAAGCACCATAAAAGGTCTATAAAGCTATCCACTTGCATTAGTTCGGTAGCGGATTTTTTAGCTACACAATATTATATAATTTTTATATTGGAAATGGCAGTTATTTTGTCAGAACTTGTCTGGATTTCTGCTTTTGCAGGAACGACAAGGGAATTTTCATTTTAACGATAATATTATTTTGGGGGAGGATTAAAATGCCTTGCCATATCTGGAAGCGGATAACATTGCTGATAACCATTGTTTTTGTTGGTTCATTATCAGCTTTGGTTCCTCCTGTTCCAATGTATAAAAATCCACCTATTGCCTGGCAAGCCACGCGTTTGGAAGGATCATTTTTTGCGGAAGGAACATTAAAAACCGGCAAAAGAAATCTACCTAATAACATTCTGGTTTTAAGGGTGCAGTTCAGTGATGTATCTTTTCGGGATCAAGCAGGATATCCTGATAATTTGGTTCACGACGATGTTTTTTTTAATCGTTGGATGATTCATTTGAAGGATTTTTTTCTGGAAGCAAGTCATTTACAATATGAACTGGACTATTATATTTTTCCGCAAGTGTTGACAATGCCTCATTCTCTTTCCTTTTACGGAGCTGATGGAGATAATGATATAGATGTAGATTTACCTCAAATTTTACCTGATATTTTGGCTTTAATAGATGAGGAAGTTGATTTTAGTCAATATGGAGGCATCATTATTTTTCATTCCGGAACCGGACAGGAATCCGATATCAATTCTATCCGCCCCAACGAAATCTGGAGCACTTTTTTAACACGGAAGAAACTGCAAAAGTATTTTGATCCAGAAAATGATTTGTATACCGGTTATCCGACTGATGACGGAATTTATTTAACTAACATTATTATAGTGCCTGAAGATGAATTTCAGGATTACTTTCCTTCCGCAGATGAAGAAAATGCTGCTAATTACCTCTTTAGTATGTATGGAGTGCTGGCTCATCAATTGGGTCATTTATTAGGTTTACCTACTTTATATGATAATGATGATAGTAATGGTATCAGCCAGGGAATTGGCAACTGGGGTTTAATGGGAACTGGTTTATGGAATGGAAGTGGGTATGTTCCGGCTCAGCTTTGTGCTTGGTCCCGTTATTTTTTAGGTTGGGAAACACCCCTTGTGCTCTTTCAGAATAGCGATAATAACTCTGTGGATTATTTTCTCAATCATTCTCCGGAAGCAATCCGTCTTTACAAAGTGCCAATTTCTACTACGGAATATTTTTTAATTGAAAACCGGCAACAAAATCCCGATGGTAGTTTAGACCCTCTTAGTAACCTTCCCAGTTACAGTTTCAAACTTCTTCCTGCAGGTGAGCAGGATTATTATGAAGATAATCCTTTAACTCCTGAAGACGAATCCCTATTACCCTATTTCAACTTTATGGAAAATACCTATTTAGGAAGTGAGTGGGATTTTTTTCTTCCCGGATTGGGAGGTCCGATTCCGGATAACAGTCCTTTTCAAGTAGATGGATCGGGAATTCTTATCTGGCATATAGATGAAAATGTAATTAATGCCAATTTCACGGCTAATTTTGATCGGAATTATGTAAATTCCAATGCGCTACATAAAGGTGTTGACTTAGAAGAAGCAGATGGAATTCAGCATCTGGATACTGCTGCCTATAATATTTATAAATGGGGAAGCCCTTATGACAGTTTCCGAGCCGGTAATAACAATTATTTCGGTAATCAGCATCATAACGGAATGCTTTCCTTGCCTACTTCGGAAAGCTATTATGGAGGGATTCCTTTAGAAATAACCGATATTTCTAACAGCGGAAATCAAATGACTTTTTCCGTGAATTTTGGCTGGCGATTAACTACTTCTTATCAGGGAATCAATCCTATCAATGCTTGTGCTATTGATTTTGACGGTGATGGAAAAGATGAATTATTTTTTCCCCTACCGAATGGAAAAATGTATATCTGGAAAAATGAAGAATTGCTAAGTAACTATCCTATCCAATTGCCTTTTTATATACCTTACAATTACACTTGGGATGGTGAAAGCATTTATCTGCCACTGCAGAGAGATGAAGTATGCTGTTTATATAAATTAAATAGTGCAGAACATTATTATGCTTTCAGGTCTAATGCTTATAGCTGGTTAAGTCATCCTGTGGATATAGGAGAAAATTTGGCTCTGCCCCTAAAAAAAAATGCCGACGATAATGCCTTTGCCATTAAACTTTATAACAAAACCGATATGACGGTAGCTTCTTTGGCGGATTATAGCGGTAAATTTATTGCCAATCTGATCCATTATGATAATCAGCTTTCCGTTGTGTACCAAAATGCTGAAGGTGAATATTGGCTGAGCGAGATTGATTTAAGCAACTACGATAAAAAGGAAATAAAATTGCCTATTCCTGCTGATTCTATTATTGTAGCGGTTTTTAAGGCACCAATAGCGGATACGGAGAATTTGATTATTCAATGTCCTAATAGTGTTTATTGTTTGCAAGGCGCAAATATTGTAGATGGTTTTCCTTATGTGCACAATCTTGTTGCGACATCGGACAGCAGTTTTATTGCTCCTCTAACTTTTGCGGATGTTGATGGCAATGGTTCTTTGGATATCTTGATCGGAGGCGAAAGCGATTTTGCCATTATTGACTATTCCGGAAAATTGATGAATCTGGAAAACCAAAATCCGGAACCGCATACGGATTTTATCAGTGCAGGAATATACGCTATGGACATAGATAATGATAACAGTCCAGAAATAATAGGGAATTTTAAGTATAACCGGCTTAATATTTGGGAGCATAATTACCGTCCCAAAATAGGTTATCCCGTTTCTTTTGCTGAACGCAGCAGAACCTTACCTTTTGTTTCCCAAGCTTCTGATAATAATTGGTATATTTATTGTGCTACCGATAATGGCTTGCTGTTTAGAAATAAACTGGAAAATAAGCCCCAGATAACTCCTGCTTGCAATTGGATTTGCGAATACGGTAATTTAAGACGCAGTGCTTCTTATACTAAAATGGAATTGCCTAATCAATATCAGACCGATGAACTTTTTGTGCCGGGACAGGTATATATCTACCCCAATCCCTTAAAATCCATTTACCGACAAAAAATACAGCTTAATGTTATGACCAGTCGCGATGCAGAATTGGAGCTAAGCATTTTTGATATTAGTGGAACCTTGGTTTATCGTCAAAAAGGTTATGCTAAGGCATATCTTAAAAACCTGGATATTTTTGATATTCCTGCAGATAAACTTTGCAGTGGGGTTTACATTGCTATTATTAAATCCTCAACAAGCAGCAAGCGACTCAAGTTTGCTATTGAAAAATAATATAGTTTCCCTACATAAATGCGAATATTTTGTCAGAACTTGTTTGGTTTACCGCTTGCTCAGGAATGACAAAGGAATTTTCATTCAAAATATGATATAAGAGAGAGTAAAATTATGAAACATACAATAATTACCTTATGCATAATGCTGATTGGGGGAATGTGTTTTGCCGGCATTGATGAAAATGCCGGAACTTACGGCTATAAATTTTTGAATGTTCCCTACGGACCTGTATCTTTGTCCTTAGCAGGAAGAGGTGTGTTCAGTATTGATAATCCGGGTTCCTTTTTGTTGCAACCAGCAGCTTCTTGTATGAATGATCAACATCTTTTAGGCATTACACATAATATGTGGCTGGCAGATACCCAGGCAAATATGATTGCTTATTCTTTTGCTCAACGAAAAAGCCATTTCGGGATAGCTATGCGTAATTTGGATTATGGGGAAATTGAAAACAGGGACGATATGGGTTTTTTAATCGGTAATTATCATCCTTTGGATATTGATGTTACGGCAAATTATGCTCATCGTGTAACGCCCTCTATTTATGCAGGAGCTAATTTGGGAATTTTATACCAAAAACTGAATACTGCCAGCAGTTTAGCTTTGCATACGGACCTTGGTTTGTGTTGGCTTCCTCCCGTTAAAGATGCTAAAATAACTTTGGTAGGAAGAAATTTGGGAATTGCTAATCATACGGATGAAGAAAGAGTGAAATTGCCGGTTTGTTTTGAATTGGATATAAACAAAGGATTTTCTGTTGCAGAACAGCATTTAATCTTAGGCGGTTCGGTAATTCAGACCTTAGATGAAGACCTTAAAGGCAATGTTAATTTAGAATGTGAACTCTTTCAACTACTTACTTTAAGGGGTGGTTATCTTTTGGGCTATGATGCTCAGGATTTTAGTGCCGGCTTTGGAGTGAAATATAAAAATATCTCTGTGGATTATGGCTACGGTGCTTTCAATAGTGAATTGAACGATGTTCACTCTTTTGGTGTAACTTACAGATTTTAGATAGAGGGAAAAGTGAAGAACTTTTGGAGCATATTTAAGCTGTGCAAATTCTGGTTTCTTCTCCTGTTTTTATGCTTGGGTATTTTTGTTTTTGCCGAAATTACTCCTGGTCAGCTTATTTTTAAAACCACTATTCCCGTTGAAATTAAAGGAACCCAAACCGGATTATCTGCTTTTGACAATTTTCTTAGCCAAAAAGGAGTTACACAGATAAAGCCCATTAAGGGTATGCAACAGCCCACATATTATCTGGCAAATGTTTCTGAGGTGCCTCCTGCTGAGGTCTTGGAGCAATTAAGTTTTCCGGGTATTCAATATGTTCAGCCCAATTATTTGAGAAAATTGCACTCAACTCCCAACGATCCATTATACAGTCAACAGTATCATTATATCAGCAGCATTCCCGCTGCATGGAATTATACGGTTGGTAGTAATTATGTTAAAATCGGTATTGTGGATTCAGGAATGTTAATTCACCATCCCGACCTGTGGCAAAACCTTGCTATCAATACCAAGGAAATTCCCGATAACGGAATTGATGATGATCATAATGGTTATATAGATGATTGGTGTGGATGGGATTTTACTGATGCACCCGAAATGGCAGGTAATGCTTTAGGGGACTTCTTAGATCAGGATAATGATGTGGAAGATGAAAATTTTCATGGAACCCATGTTTCGGGCATTGCAGGCGCAGTTGGAAATAACGGAATAGGAGTTGTTGGGGTCTGTTGGAATGTAGGCATTTTACCTATTAGAGCTGGTTTTAGAACACTTGATAATCAGGGCTTTTTACAAGATGATGATGTTTCCGCTGCTATTATTTATGCCACAGATAACGGGTGTAATGTGATTAATATGAGTTGGGGTGATCCCAATTATTCTGCTATCATAGCTGACGCCTGTGAATATGCTTATAACAAAGGAGTTGTATTAGTTGCCTCGGCAGGAAATGATGCAGGACCCGGTTTAAGCTATCCTGCCAAGCTTTCTACAGTTATTTCTGTCGGTTCAATCAATATTGCCAAGCAGCTTTCCACTTTTTCCAGTTATGGAGATGATTTAGACCTTGTAGCATTAGGAGAAAGAGTTCTATCTACTTATAAACTTACTACTAATGAACAATATTTCTATATGGATGGAACCTCTATGAGTGCAGCTTTTATAACGGGCGCTGTGGCATTACTCCTATCTTTGCATCCTGGTTTAAGTCCTGCAGAAGTTAAAGCTCGTTTAATTTCTGCTACGGATGATTTATCTCCTGTCGGCTTTGATATAAGAACCGGTCATGGTTTGTTGAATGTTAAGAAACTGCTGGATAATTTAGACCCTCCTTTTTTAGAAATTACCAGTCCGCAGGATCAATTAGGAATTAGTGGTTCGGTTCCTATTATAGGTTCTGTCTATGGTTCTGATTTTGCGAATTATACTGTTGCCTATAAGAAAGAAAAAGACCAAAATGACACTAACTGGAAAGATGTTGCAGAACATATTGAAACGCTAACAAAATATAGTCAGCCAGTTCATAACGATACTCTGGCTGTATTTTATATTCCGAATAATTTCCCCGAAGGAAAATATCTTCTGCGACTGCAATACGAAAAAACCTTGCACAATATGAATCGCTACAATATTTATAGAACAATTATTGTAGATCGCACTCCTCCAGTTTTAAGAACGGAAACTATCTCCTATTTTACCCGTTGGACAAAGCTAAATCTGGAATATTATATTGCAGCTAATTTTGATGAAATGGTTAATGCTCAGCTCAGAATAACCGCTTCAGATGGGCTAATCTATAATGTTTATTCTTCTCTTGCGGATAGCATTCAGATTTGGAAATTACCTTCCTCTATTCCAGAAGGAATGATTGATGTCCAATTTATTGCTACCAATATTGCTGGTTTAACCTTTGTTTCTGATATCTTTACTAATTTTTTGAACATTCATTATTATCTAATTTCTCAATATGGGTATACTAAAGAAATTATAGGACCTCCCCAAAAGCCGTTGTTGCGGAAAAGGGATTATAACGGCAATGGCATAGCTGAATATGTTGCTATGGAAATTCAGGCAAGTGGTTATGGTTCTGTAAAAGCATTTGAACCCCACCCCGGAGGACATATTGTAACAAATGATTTTGGGGATTCTTTTTGGCCAGTTGATATCGGTTCCACTTATACTACAGGTTCTAAAAGTGAGTTGCTTTTGTTGAGAGGTGAAAATGCTGAAATGTGGCTTACCCCTGCAGGCGGAAATTATCCCGCTAATGATGACGGATTAGTAGTTGCTTTGGATACAGGAATTGCGGGAGGAGTGATGGCGGATTATGATAATGATGGCAAAACCGAAATCCTCTTGGTTAAAAATTTACCTGCCGAACGGGTTATTCAAGCATATAAAAGAGTTTCCTCAGGTGCTTTAGCGCCAAGAAATACTATTAGCAACCCTACTTCTACTTATAGCCGTAATAACTTTGTTCCTACAATAATTGTAGATAACTTTGATGGTGATAACTATCCCGATATTTTATGTGCCGACACTGATGGTGATGTAATGATTTTTGAAATTATTAATGCGACACAACATCAATTATGCTGGACAACCCGACTTCCTATTGGAAATACATATTCTCTTACCGCCGGTGATTTTAATGGCGATGGACACAAGGATTTCTTTGTTGCTGGTTATGTTACCGATATTGTTAATCAAAATCTCAATTTCTGGTTAGGAGAGGGATTTCGGAATATAGGTAATAACAATTATACCTCTATGGGCAGCATTATGTTCAATGAGGTCTCATCTATGAATTCCATTACCAGTGACGACTTGGATCAGGATGGCTGTGATGAAGTTATTTTAGCTATTACCCCCAATTTATATGTTTTGAAATATATTAATGGCAAATTCGTTCCTATTTTCTATGATGTAAGCTCTAATAATTATCAGGTTAGCACTTGGGAAGATGAAAACGGGATTATTCGCATTTTGGGTAATGTAAAAACGGTAGGAGATAATCCCGCTTTGGCAGAATGGACTCCTGAAGAACCGTTTACAGGACCTCCCACACCTGCCAATTTAACTGTGAAACCCTTAAATGAAAGCTCTATAAAGGTTTCCTGGACCTCTACCGGTGCACCGGAATATGCTCTATATAGAAAAGATGAGGAAGGAAATGTAACCAGGAATATTTTAACTGGTGTTACTAGTTTTACCGATACTAATTTGCAACAGGGCAAAGTATATAAGTATGCCATTGCTTCCTGTGACCCTTCTTATACACCAAGTGAAAGTAATAGAGGACCCTGGATTGAAGGAATTCCTTTGCCTAAACCTGAATTGGTGCAAATTACTTTTGCGGGACAGAAAGAATTACGCTTGTTCTTTAATCAAGAAATGCCGGGAGCTATTATCAATCCTGCCTGTTATTATGTGAGCAACGGAATGGGCAATCCTATTTCCGCTAATAGTATTTCCGCTAATTCTGGTGTCCAATTGCGATTTAGGAATAATTTTCCTGCTATTGATTCCCTTTTTGTTTTAGAACTTAGAAATATATATGGAATCAGTGGAGTGGAACCAGAAACCCCTTTCTATTATTTTGCCTACATAGAAGATATAATTCCTCCCGAAATTACCGGAGTTAAGGTTTTGCCTTCCAAACAGGAAATTACTATCCAGTTCAGTGAAGAAATATCACCTTCGTCGGCTTTGTATCCTGCTAATTATAATTTACATTGCCCTAAAAACGATCCTGACAATAAAATTGTTTCTGTTTCTCATTCTGTGGATACGGTAACAATTAAGTTTGCAGAAAAGCTGAAATTTAGCAATTATGCTTATTATTTGGAAGTGAATAACATAACCGATCTGGCAGGAAACTTGATTTCACCTCAAGGTAATTTAGTTCGCTTTAGCATTCAAAACCTGGATAATCTGGAAAACTTGAATGTTTATCCCAATCCTGTTACTTCCAAACATTCACCACAAGTTACATTTATCAACTTTCCGGTAAATAAAAAAGGGAAAATTGCCATCTACAGCAGTAGCGGACAACTTGTTTTTCAAGATGATATAGGACCCTTTTGTGCAGAAAACAATAATATTACTTACACCTGGAATTTACGAAATAACAATCAGCGTCCTGTTTCCAGTGGAATTTATTTCTATGTAGTGGAAATGGGAGGCAAAATCAAACGCGGTAAACTTGCCATCATTAAATAAATATTGTAGTAAATAATGCTTACACAGAATTAGGATTATATGTTTTGGAAGGTAATTGCTGCCATATTTTGTTCTCCAGTGTTTACCCTTATTTTGTGCATAATTTTCCTTCTGCTGAACATTTTGGATGGGCATTCTACTTATTTGGTGCTGAAACCGGATAAATATCACCGAGAAAAAAATCCCCTTGCCCGCTGGGTTTTCCAAAAACTGAAAATCCCTGCCGGCATAATTATTTTCAAGACCATTTTGATGAGTATTCTGATTTTGGCTATTGCTTATTTTTCTGCTTGGGAACCGTTAACCGTTAATATTGCAATGCTTATTGCAGACCTTCTTTTTCTGGTTGTTGTTTTGCATAACTATCATCTTTATTTTCGTTTATCCCGAAAAGAATAAATTTAGTGAGATAGAGAGAGGGCGAGGTAGAGAAATGGTGAGGTAGTGAAGTTTTGACTCTAAACCGACCCTTTCGCGGTTGCAACTATATTACTCTGCGGTAGGGTTTTGACTCTAAACCGACCCTATTATGTTTGCAACTCTATTTTGAGGCAACAGGAAATGTTATTCGTTGCCTTCAACTTTCACAGCTGAAGCTCGGTTTAGAGTTAAAACAAAAATTCGCCCCGAAGTCACTATTTCTGAACAATTCCACCCCACATTTCTGGAGCGAAAAAATACTTTCTTTCACGATGCTGGTGTTTGAAGAAATAGTGTACTGCTGTTGTCAGTATGCTTTTTTTGTTTTTTCGTGATCGCGGAATTTGATGGTTTGTTGTAGCTCGGTTGTAAGTGTGCTTGCTTCTTGTTTTAACTCACAATTTTTTAATTCGAAAACAAGTTATAGCTCAGTTGCAAGTGAAAATGTTCGTGGGATGTGGTTTTCTGGAAGGCAAGTGAAAATTGTAAGTCAAAACAAGCATCGGGGTGGAGTTAAAACAAAAGTAAGTTTTTCTTGACAGTATTACAGGTATAATTATTAGGTAAAAAATAGTCAGTTTTCAGCATAGAAATTATTATGGAACAGACATAATTAGATGTCTATAATATTAAATTACTTAACAAGAAAAGGAGATGCTATGAAAGCACAAATTTACAAACTCCTTCTTCTACTGATATTTTCAGTAACAGCGATTGCTGCATTTTCTACGGTAAGCGAATATTCTTTTGCTTCAACATTAGGAACTTTTACTGAAATCAGTGGAGGAACAATTCATGGAACCAGTGCGAATGATAATGAATGTTTCTGTGCCATTCCACTGGGCTTTACTTTCACCTATAACGGTGTTGATTATACAACAATCAGCATCGCTTCCAACGGTTTTATCGCGATGGGGGATACTGTAGTAACAAGTACTGTTCCGATTAGTTCTTCTACTTCCACCAATAATGTGATAGCTGTTCTTGCTCGCGATCTCAAATCCAGAGCAGATGGAACTCTTATGTCTTTAAGCAGTGGCACTGCACCCAATCGTGTTTTTACTATTCAATGGAAAAATTGGAGGCGAACTCCAACTGCCACAGCTAATGATGATTTTACTTTTCAAATTCAACTTCAGGAAAACGGTAACAAGGTGGTCTTTGTTTACGGACCCTTTACTGCTGTAACTGCTGCTACTTCTGCCACTGTGCAGGTTGGCTTAAGAGGTGATTCCAATAATGACTTCAATAACCGGACTACTACTACGGACTGGTCTGCAACAACAGCAGGAACCGCTAATAACAGCACCTGCACTTTAAGCGCTACAGTTTTTCCTGCTAATGGATTAACCTTTACTTTCGCTCCTCCTATAATTGGAGAACCACCTTTAGCAGCTCAAAATCCTCATCCTGCCAATGGAGCTATTAATGTACCCATAGCTACAAACCTCAGCTGGAATACCGGAGGTGGAGTTGTTGAAGGTTATAAGGTCTATTTTGGCACGGATAATCCTCCTACCAATATAGAAAATGGCACAATCCAAACCACTACTGTATACGATCCCGTTAATGATTTAACATACAGTACTACTTATTACTGGAAAATTATTCCTTATAATCAATTTGGTGATGCCGTTAACTGCCCCGTCTGGAGTTTTACGGTTTTAGCTGATCCTACAGTTACTACTTATCCTTACGAGCAAAATTTTGATTCAGTTACTCCTCCTGATTTAGCTTTGGGTTGGACAGTTATTAATGCTAATAATGATACCTATACCTGGCAGTCCTATAATGGCAATAGTCAAACATCTCCCAATTCTATGCGTGTGCGTTATAATTCTACATTAGCAATGGATGACTGGTTATTTACTCCTCCCCTTGTCTTTACAAATACTCATAATTACAAAATAAAATTTTACTACTGTAGTTCAAGTGCCACTTATCCAGAAAAGCTTTCTGTTTATTGGGGAACAACTCCTGCAGTGGCAAGTATGACAAATCTCCTTTGGGAAAATTTGAACATCATCAATACTGCTTATGAAGCAGCAGAAATTATTATGCCTGCAGTAACCGGAGGAACTTATTACATAGGTTTTCATGGTCATAGTGATGCCGATAGATTCTATCTCTATATAGATACTTTCAGCGTGTCCGATATAGTAGAACAGATAAATCCACCGCAAAATCTTACTGCTACCATTCAAAATTATTACAATGTCCATTTAGCTTGGCAGGCACCTGTTTCCTCTTTTGGCACAAGAGACCTTCTTGGCTATAAGGTTTATCGGGATGGCTCTTTAATTAACACTATTAGTAATCCTGCTACTCTTACTTATGATGATTTGGGCTTAGAAGTTGGCACTTACAGCTATACAGTTACTGCTTATTATACTACTGGTGAATCAGTTCCTGCGGGTCCTGTAAGTGTAGAAATTGTTGCTCCACTTGATCCCCCTCTGAATTTAACTGCTACAGTGCAGAACAATACTAATGTCTTTCTGGATTGGGATGCCCCCGGTGTAGTTCCTCCTCCAACAGGTTTTAGTGATGGTTTTGAAACCTACACTGATTTCTCAATCAGTTTTGCTCCGTGGACTTTAGTGGATGTTGACCAAAGCACAACTTATGGAATGCAAGGCATTTCCTGGACTAATGCTTATGCGGCACAAGCATATATTATTTTTAATCCGAGTGCTACTACTCCTGCTATAACTGATTTAACTGCTCATACCGGTAATAAAATGGCTGCCTGTTTTGCTTCTACTGTTCCTCCGAATAATGATTGGATGATTACTCCGCAGCTTTCTATAACCGCAGGCAATGTGCTAAAATTTTGGGCAAGAAGTTATACCGAGCAATATGGTTTGGAACGCTTTAAAGTCGGTGTTTCAACTACTGGAACAACACCTGCCAACTTCACTATTATTAGCGGAACAAGCTATATACAGGCACCGGTTACCTGGACAGAATATACTTATGATTTAAGCAGCTATGCAGGACAAAATGTCTACATTGGTATTCAATGTGTTTCCAATGATGCCTTTATCTTCTTGGTTGATGATGTCTTTATCGGCACTCCTACCACAGCAAAAAGCTATCCTTATGTAGCTTCCGTTTCTGGAACTTTTGAAAGAGTAAAGGGTGTTTCGGTTCCCACTATTAGACAAGAGACAAAAAACAATGACCGTGCCCTTTTGGGCTATAAGGTCTATCGTAATGGAACATTAATTTCCACTATAAATAATCCTGCCATTACGGATTATACTGATCTTGATCTTGCCAATGGATTATATACTTATGGAGTAACTGCACTTTATACAACAGGTGAATCAGTTCCTGCAACTGTAAGTGTAACTATCAATTATCAGCCCACACCTGCATTCTTTTCAGATGATTTTGAGAGCTATGCTAATTTCGTTACTACCTTTGCTCCTTGGACTACGTTTGATGTTGATCTTGCTGATACTTATGGCATTCAGGATGTTAATTTTCCCGGAAGCGGAGATGCTATGGCATATATCATCTTTAATCCTTCAGCAACAGTTCCTCCTTTAACTACATTAACTGCTCACAGCGGTTCTAAAATGCCTGCCAGTTTTGCTGCTACTACACCTCCTAATAATGACTGGATGATTAGCCCGCGTGTGTTTTTAGGAACAGGATCATTCGTTAAGTTTTATGCCAGAAGTTACACTGCACAATATGGACTGGAACGATTCAAGGTTGGAGTTTCTACTACTACGCCTAATCCTGCAAACTTCCAATTTGTTTCCGGCGCAACTTATGTACAGGCACCTGTCACTTGGACTGAATATACTTACGACCTATCCAGTTATGATAATCAAAATGTTTATATTGGAATTCAATGTCTTTCCAACGATGCCTTTATCTTCTTTGTTGACGATGTAAGCATTCATGGAGTAAATGGATATGATAATAATGATAACAATGCTCCTGTAGTCCAAACTGAGCTGAAAGGAAATTATCCCAATCCGTTCAATCCGGAAACCACTATTGCCTATAGCGTTAAAGAACATATTCCCGTAAATATTGAGATTTATAACATTAAGGGTCAGAAAGTTAAAACCCTGGTTAACGAAACAAAAGCTCCCGGAAATTATACCGCTGTGTGGAGAGGACTGGATGATAATAACCATCCTGTGTCCAGCGGAGTGTATTTCTTTAAAATGAATGCTGGTAAATATAGCAGCACGAAGAAAATGATAATGATGAAATAAATGTAGAATGAAATAGTAAGATAAGAAATAAGATATATAGACGGAGGACGTTGTTCCTCCGCCTTTTTTTGTAGTTTATTAAAGTCAGGGCTGGTTTCACGCAGATTACGCAGATTACGCAGATTTAAAAATAATAGGTAAGGGATGAACAGGATTATAAGGATAATTAGGATTTTTATTATCTATGATGACCAACCTGTATGAATTAGATATTGAAAAATTAAATTATATAGGTTAAAATATAAAAGCACTGGAATGACAAAAACGCAGGAATGATAAGAATGCTGTAATGATAAAACACAGGAATGGTAAAGGAAAGAAATTATAGAAACAAAGGCATAAATCCGATTTTTTCAATCTAAAAATAATCTAAGTCCCTGCAGAAACCTTCAGTTTTTAGGCAAATCGGAATTTTCCAGCTCTTTTTCTCCTCACTGTATTATTTAGAATATAAAAATCCTGATAATCTCCATCATCCTGTTCATCCCATACCTATTCTCATTTTTAATCTGCGTCATCTGCGAAATCTGCGTGAGCCCTTTTTTCATTCTCCTCTTCCTCGCTGGGTTGAAACCCTTCTATAATATCTATCATTCCTACGGAACTTGTTCTCCGTAATCTGGTTGAAGGGGAAACGACAGGATGCCTTTCTGCCAGATAAAAAAGTAGTCGGAGCTTTTTTAAGAGCTCCGACCACTATATCACTTGTTAGCATGTTAACCTTCAAACTAAACTTGCTAACCAGTTAACCCGTTAACTTTATTTCGCTAATACCATCTTTTTAGCAGATGTATAATTAGCTGTAGTTAAGCGATACAGATAAATTCCACTGGCAACGCTTCTTCCATTTTCATCACGACCATCCCAAGAAACCTGATAGTAACCTGGACTATTGTGTTCCTGAGTGAAGGTCTTGATTTTTTGTCCTTTCATATTATAGATTTCAATTTTAACCTTACCTACCTCTTTCAGGGAATAACGAATATTGGTATTCGGATTGAATGGATTGGGGAAGGCATTATAGAGTTTAGTAACCATTGGAATAACCGGAGGAAGTGGTTCCTGAGCCGGATCACCAATAGTAACCGTTAAAGGACCATAGAATTGGCTACTGCCATCCAGAGCTACACTTTCCAGCCAGTAATAATACATCATATTAGTATAGACCTCAAAATCTGTGTAGAAATAACTGATCTGAGTTCCAACCGCAGTTCCTTTGTCAATTAACTGAGCATTGATCTTGATAGCATTTTCCAAGTCCTTTGTTTCATTCCGGAAAATATTATAACCAGAATGATTGGTTTCGGTTTCTGCCATCCAGGCAATATTGACAAAGTTCTCTGAAGTTACCACAGCTGTGAAGTTGGATAAGGTTACAGGCAAAGTAGGATCATCTCCTTCATTTACAACAACGATAACATCACCTTTAGTACCAAAATCTACATTTGCAAAAGTAATAGTTCCAGTTAATCCTGATCCAACAACACAAGGATAGGGTTCACCATGATTCCATGCACCACTATAATAAATAACACCATACCAAGTTCCAGGTCCAACTTCTATGGTAATAGTTCCTGTTCCGGTTCCTGTAAGTCCAAAAACAATTGGATTGGTTAAATTATCATAATTGGGCAGGGAAACAACTACAAGATTATTTACATCAATGGTCTCATTAATATCCAAGTCAATAGTGGAAGTAACAATTGTTTCTTGAATTACAATGGGCTGACCTGCAGGAATATCAGAACTTATTTTTACATCATCAAGATAAACATAATAGGTATAATTACCATAATAATGAAATCCAATATAGATTGTTTGGCCAACATAATCACTTAAATTAACATTTGTTTCTTGCCATTGGCTTGAACTAAGTGTTATAGAATTCCAAGTATAGTTTTCAGGATTTGTATTTGAAGCAATACCCCATTCCAATGTTTCTTCGCTATCATATTTTATATGCCAAAAAGAAAGATTAGTATATGGAGAAGTTACCAAGATAGGAGGAGTAAACAAGTATTGATTATAGTTAGTTGAAGAGTAATAAGAACTGAATCTTGCAGAATACTGGCCACCGGGAGTATGATTTTTAGTTGAACTTTGAGTAATATCGTTTGGGCTATAAACGATCTTAGACCAGTTATTTGGTAAGAAAGTTCCTTCAAAATTTTCAGTATATGGAAATACGCTTATAGTAGGATCAGCCATTGTGGTAAAATGCCATACAGTTCCTGTGCTAAAACCATATTCACTATGATAGGGATCTACTCTCCAATAATAAGTAGTGTTATAAGCAAGTAAACCAGGTTCAGGGATATAAGGTGGTGCTGGAACATCTGCCAATTCAGTCAAATTATCAGCATTTGTTCCGAAATAGATTTTATAACCTGTAACCTCACCAGTGGTTCCACTCCAGGATAAAGATGTGTTAATTGCAACATTAATTGCTCCATTAGTAGGGACAGAAGTAGTAGGCGGGGTTGGAGGAGCACCTGCTATGCTAATTGCAAAATTATCCACAAAAAGATCATTATCGGCATTACCTACTGTTGATTCACCATAAAAGCATATCATAACTTTTCCGCTATATGAATTTATCGGAATTGTAACAGTTTCACCCGTATAGGGGATATTATTGTAAACATATTCAGAACTGGTATTATCCCAAAGCCGGAGAACTTCTAACATCGTTTCTCCATCAGTTATCAAAACTGCGAATTTGTCATCGGTTCCTGTAGTTCCATTCGGATCTGAAGTAATTGGATTGTTAGAATAATAATCTGTTAAAGCCAGATCAAAGGAAAGATTGTATCTGGTTGTTTTTTCAGAACCAAGTTCAATAGGAGGAGTAATCAACCAGTATTTACAAGTAGAACCATAAATATTCAACTTGGCTGAACCGTTAGATCCAATATTTCCAAAACTCCCTCTTGTCCAGCCGAATGTTGTTGGAGTTAGATCATCAGGGGAATTTATATCTGATAACAAACCACTATACCGAGTCCAATATGCAGGAGGAAAAGAAGTATCACTAAAATCTTCTAAAACTGGAGGATATAGGGTAGGATCATAACAATTTCCGGAAAGAGAAATATTATGTACTGTTTTTCTGATATTGTCTATTATAGTTAAATTGGCTGATTTTTCACCTACAGAATTAGGAGCAAAGGTAACAGAGACAGTCATTGTTTCATTTGCTTCAAGTTCGCAAGGATAGCTATTAGTATCAGTAAGCTGGAATTGATCAGCATTAGTTCCAGTTAATTCAACAGCAGGATTGATAATTAAGGTTCCCCCGCCATCGTTTTTAATGGTGAAAACCTGTGGTGAAGAAACTGTATTAATTTGGACATCGCCAAATGCTTTGCTGGCAGGAGTTATAGAAAAAATAGGATTTGCAGAAATATGTTTGAAATATACATTATCTATATCCAGATAGTAATCACCTCCACCTCGGGTTGCCAGGAATTTAGCTTTAATAATATCACCTTGAGAGACCTTGGTTTGAGTGATAGGAACAGTGCAAGTGGCAAATGAAGTGGAAGTAATATGATTACTGCTATCAATTGTGTGAATAGTTGTGAAAGTTGTTCCATCAGTAGAGATCTGAATTTCCAGTTTATCACCAGCTAACAGTGTATGAGCAGTATTCGGGTATCCGGTATAATCAACATAGCGATAATCAAATTGCAGGGTAGTATTATCGGTTAAAGGACCTACAGGAGGTGTAGTTACATAAGCTGAAGTATTTGAACTCCATAAATTAGTATACAATCCATTGCTACTAACACCATGAGATGAACTTACAGAAAAAGTTCCCGTCCAGTTTGCAGGTAAGGAAGTACTGGCATCAAATGTTTCCAGATAAGGAATAGGTCTGGTAGGATCAGCAATAGTAGTAAAGCTCCATTCCGTTCCCTGAACTTCCTGGGTTCCATTTAAAGTAAAAACAGTCCAATATATTGTTGTGCTATAGGGCCAGTTTGAAGAATGAGTATATTGGCTTTCATTAACAGTAGCCATATTTACCAAATCACTTGCACCGGAAGAAGTTCCTACTTTAACTTTATAGCCACTTGCTCCTGTTACATCTGCCCAATTAAGAACACGATTTGTAACATCTTGATTGGTAGAGCCATTACTAGGACTAGGAGTTGTAGCTATTCCACTGACAGTTGAGAATTTCCAAACAGGAATTTCTCCCGCCTCAGAAGCATATCCATATTCATTATAAGGATCTACTTTCCAATAATAAGTATTCCCAAATAAAAGATTTTCTGGAGGATCATATACAGTTTCTGGTTGATCAGCAACTTCAATTAAATTGCCTTGATCTGTTCCTAAATATACTTTATAACCGGTTGGTCCTCCACCACCTGAACTCCAACTTAAATTGGTAGTAATTGCAACCGAAGATGCATTATTAGAAGGAGAAGGATTAATTGCCAGATTGGGGGGGATGCCTCCTTGAACACTAATAAAGGATATTTCATCTACATTAATGTTGTAACCATAATTTGAGATAGCTTTAAAAATAACATAGTAGGTTAAATTTTCTGCACCGGGTCCAATTTCAAAAGTATATTGATACCAACCGTTTCCTGTCTCTACTGGAGCTTGATCATAATCCCGAATTATAGTTCCCAGTAAAGTGGCTCCGGTTAAACTGGGAGTTGTGTTGGAATAAATTTCTACTTTGTCTGTATAAGAATAATATCCTTTATAACGATACATCCAGAAACTGGTGGAATATATCATATTAGCATCTCCAGCATCAATAGGAGGAGAGAATAAACTGGCATTTGAACCGCTAGTTAAAGAATAGCTATTATAATAAAGCATTCCAGCTCCGGAATAAGGAGAAACGGTTGGATCAGTAGATCCGGTAGACCTCTGCCAACCGGTAGCTCCGGAACCAATTTGATGTGTCCAACCAAAAGGTGGGAAAGTTATCCCATCAAAACTTTCCGTATGAGGGAATTCTGTTATTGTCGGATCAGCCATAGTTGTGAAAGACCAGACAGGGAGGGTAGCAATATCTGAAGCATAGCCATAATTATTATGAGGATCAACTTTCCAGTAATAAGTTGTTGAATATTGAAGATTTGAAGGGCTGTAAGATGTTGTTGTTATACCAGAATATTCATTTTCAAAAGAGGTTTCACTGGTTCCCAAAAATATCTTATAATCAGTAGGTGCTCCACCTCCACTACTCCAACTTAAAGTAACATTTATTGGGATATTGGTTGAGGCAATAGCAGGAAATGGATTTGTTGCTGGATTAGGAGGTTGCCCTATGACTAATGGAGAAACATCAAATCTTACAATAGGTCTATTATATGTCGCAGATAAGGAACTTGGTTGGCTATAATCATCTTAGTTTCCTCTACATAAATAAGTTGGTGAAGTAGAATTGTAAGTATAGTAAGGTCTGGAACTACTATAGGACTCAGACCCTTTAACTACAAGAATATGAAGATTTCCACTGGCATCATATTCAAAAGGTGAACTTAAAGTTACTTCTTCCCAACCAGAACTAAGAGTATTAGGAAATGATCCAGAATAAACAAGAGAATAACCTGTATAGGGAGAAGATACTGTATCTGTAGGCAAAGATGAAGCATCGGAGATTTTCATATAAATGCTTACATTGTTTATCGTTACTGAAGTTGATCCACTATACTTATAGAAAGCAACTTTGTTGATTATGTATGGTGCTCCTATTTCTGACGAAGTATAAAGCATCTCATAAGTTGAATAGTTATAATACCTATTAATAGGGATTTGATCTCTAGTAGTAGCATTTGAGTCACCAATTGTAATCAGATCTCCCCATGTAGTTGAGAAAATTCCCAGTAAAATAACCAGGAATGAGAAGAGTAAAATATTCTTTTTCATAATAGATTTCTCCTTTTATTAATAGTTAATATTGAGGTAGGGCAAAAGTAAGCTCTTGTCCTGTGGAATTTTGAAAGTTGAATTGATTTCGGGATAAGGGAAGAATGGCTAAAGTCAGATTCCCGAATTTTGTTACGAAAGTAAAAGATAAAAAATAAGGCACAACAATTCCCAAAGAGGATAGGGAGAGCTGTAGTTTACTATGAAGGAAAAAGCTTTTTATGAAGAAATTGGGGAAAGATATTTTTTCTGCGCTTGGGCAAGGGGTTGCTATTTTTTTAATATAAGCATT
>ERZ1026800.270-NODE-270-length-47599-cov-9.023045_pt1 | contig 47599 bp, 33 predicted proteins | sample MGYA00520873_ERZ1026800 | MGnify/ENA primary metagenome ERZ1026800 (study PRJEB33270, sample SAMEA104284475) | anaerobic digester metagenome | biome: Anaerobic digester microbiome; feature: mesophilic sludge digester; material: Anaerobic digester biomass | place...
GTCCAGGAGTTCGAGGGCGTACATCTCCTGGTCGGGGAAATCGATTACGCCGTGCGTCTGCTTGTAGGTCTGGTACTCCCTCATCGAACGCCCGGCCAGCGTGAACACGAGGTCTATGGCCGAGGCCATATCGGAATGGAGGCTGGGATGCCTGTCGTGCGCTGCTGCGGCCTCCTGGACTTCTGCGAAGGCGTCCCGCGAGTTCTTACCCGGTTTCGCAGAAGCCAGCCTGGCCCATTCCTTCCAGGCGACCGGCCCCTCCCGCAGCTTCCGGAGCGTCAAACGGAGATCTCTGACGATTCCTCCGGTACCGCCCGTGGTGTCGGACAGTGAGGGGAAAACCGCGAGAAATCTCTCGCCCGCCTCGATCAGCTTCCGGTCCAGCCCGGGCCCGTCGTCCGCGGGCTTCCCCAGGTTGGCAAGGCAGCCCTCCCTGCTTCGTTTCGCGAAGCCCGGCAGCGCCTCGGCACTGATGCCGTTCGACCGCGCCCGGGCGACTATCCGTCCGACTTCATCCCGCCATTCCCATTTCTGGAAAGCCTGGTCGAGCCTTCCGGCAAGCTCGATCTCCTCGTCGGTCAGGACGGAGGAGATCACCTCCTTCATCACACGGGCCGCTGCTTCCTCGTCCAACACCGTCATCCCGGGCGGCAGCCCCAGCTCGAAGGCATACTCGTCCACCAGACGCTCGCAGACAGCGTTCACGGTGCCGAACCGCGCGGCACCGAGCCTCTCGGCCTCCGCGCACAACCCGGACTTCAGCAGCTTCCCCCGCACCCTCTGCTTCAGCTCCGACGCGGCCTTCACCGTGAAGGTTGTGGCAAGGATGGCTTCCGGGCGGGCTTCCCCGCTGCTCACGGCATCGTAAAGCTCTTCGGCAAGCCTGTAGGTCTTCCCGCTGCCGGCGCTGGCGGTGATGATCTTGATGGGGTTCATCCCTCCACCGTCCCGCCGCTGATCCGACTCAGAGCGAACCGTTCGGGCCTGGGGGCGATCACGAGGCAGCCCTCGAGGAGACGACTGCTCTTAGGCAACTCCTCTCCTGCCGCAAGGGCGCAGGTATCCTCCACAAGGCCTTCCTCGAACTGCTCCAGGCGCTCCTTGATTGCTGCACTGGCCGCCTCCCAGACCTCGCCGGGCTCGGGACCTTCCACCCTCGTGCCGTCCAGTCCGGAGGGACCGCAGACCAGTAGGCTCCGCTTCTCGGTGATGTAGTAGCCGATCGACACCCGGCGCTGGAGGAGTGCGGCGTAGACCGCGAGCTGGAGGGCTCCGCCTTCCTCGAGCTCCTTACGACGGTCGCCCGTTTTCCCCCACTTCATGTCCAGCACGATGTCGGGACCGCCCAGAACCAGGTCGGGCCTTCCCTTCAGGGCTATACCGTCGATCTCGCCCTCCAGGGTGGTCTCCACGGCCTTCACCGTAGCGCCGTTCTCGGATATGTGCCTGAACAGATCCCTGGCCACGCTCGCAACGGTGTGCCGCAGCCTGGCCCTCTCCCGCTCCTGGCCTGGCATGAAGAAACTCGCTGCCATCCTGGGACCGAGCGCGTCGAACCTCCCGCCGGCGATCCCGAAGACCTCATCCGGATCGTGGAGCTTCTTCTCTACGCATTCCGCGAGGAGGCCGCCCACGATTTCGTGCGTCAGGCTCCCCATAAGCAGGGGGCCGGAGGACAGGGGATCGAACCGCCCGGCTCGAAGGCGGCCGGGATACTCCAGGACCCAGTAGAGTGGGTTGCCCAGCAGCTTCTCGAGCACGCTGGGCGAGAACGGACGCGCATAGCCGATCCTGACGGGCGGGATGACGTGCCATTCCTTCTTCGGCACCGGCACGGGAAGAGCATCGACCTTCCGGCACGCCGAGACACCGCAGGGCATCTCGCCAACTAGCTTGGCAGCCTGATCCCTCTCCAGGCCGGACACAATCTCGTCCCAAAGCGGATGGGGCGATTCCGGTTCACCGTCGGCCCCGAACCGCGGGCAGACCAGCAGCACAGCTTTGGAAGCCATCTGCATGGGGCAACGCCATGCCCGGCTGTTCCGCGCGGCCAGCTCAGCAGGCTCCGGGAACTCGCAGCCCAGCGCTTCCAGAGAAGCCTTCTCCTCAGGCGCCAGGAAGGGCTGATCCACCGACGGGGCGCTGCGTTCCGTGAAGTTCCACCAGACCACTCTGCGGACGGGATAGATTACCGCCCCGGGATCATCGACCGACACCAGCCCGGCCTGGGCGGCATGAGTCGGCGGCAGGCTGATCTGCGAAGTTGCGGCCACAACCAGCTTCTCGACCAGAGGTCGCGGGAGAGTTTCGAACCCGGATTCACGGTAAAGCCTTCGGAATGCGGCAAGCTGGTGGAGCAGGCAATCCCAGCGCCACTCCTGTTCTCCAGCGTTCTGCGCCATGCCCTTCGCCCAGGTCTCGATGGCACCCACGCGCCTGTCCAGCCCGGTTGCCGGGAACCCCTCGCCATCGGCCCCGGGTGAGAACAGGACCTCCAGGCGCCCCAGGACGCGATTCCGTCTGTCCTCGTCGGGGATGGCCTCGATGCCTGCTGCCAGCTTTCCGTTCCAGTCATCGCTCCCGATCGCCGGCCACTGCCTGAGGGCTTCGATCAGCCTGTGTGCTATGCCGGGGGGAACAGGCGACTCGGGAAGCGAGAGGAGTTCTAGGGCGACGCGAGGATCCTGCGGCGCCCAGCCGAGGGCGATCACTAGCGGCAGGATCTGGAGCAGTGACTCGCTGCCCGTAGCCCTGGCCGCCCCTATCGTGGGCAGCCCGTACTTGTGCAGGGCGCTATCCAGGACTTCGTCCCCGCCTACGATCACGGTACCGGACAGGTCATCAAGCCCTGCCAGCCATGCCGCAACGAGATCGGCGGCCGCCAGCGGCCCCTGCGGCCGGATCATCCGCAGCTCGCCGGAGCCGGCAGGCGAGTAGCCAGGGACCAGGCAGCCCGCCAGGTCGCCGTTGCCAGTGACCGGCTCAATGGGAGTCTCAGTGACGACAGTGCCCTTGGCTTCGAGGGTTTCTAAGAGGCGCCGGAACAGAACGGGCAGCTCGCTCCTGCTCATACCCAGCAACTCGATCGATTCGAGGTCGACTTCCTGGACCTTCAGCGCCTCGATCACGCGAGCGACCCGCCCAGCGATTCCCGGAGGCGAGCCTTCCACAAGCTGCGAGAGCTGCCCCAGCCTAGTCGACACGGCTTGCCCCTGCCACCCGGCGAGCCTAAGCTCCTCGATCCAGTGGAGGAGCCGTTGCGCCGTCGCGAGGGGATCCTTATCCGCCGACTCGCCCCAGAAAGCGTCGGGGATGTCCAGCTTGCCAAGAAGCCGGAGCGCCCGCAGAACCTCGGGCTGATCGGGGAGTGAGAAACCGAGCTGGGTTTCGAGTGAACCCAGAAGCAAGATCGGATCGAAGCATATTACACCGTCTTCAACCCGCCTGCCCGCGAGTATCAATGGCAGAAGCCCTTTGTTGAAAAGGCACGCAAGGATAGATCGCATCAGATCATCCACCCGAGAAGTAAGTGATGATCCCTCTGTTCATTCAACAAGGTTATCAGACAATCCGAAGTACTATTTGACTAGACTACGCCAGCCTTTATCTGGATTACCCCTAAGAATCCTGAAGTTGCCTTCGCCATCGAACTCAACGACTGGATATCCGCCTCTCTGTACAAAACCTCTGACATCAGAGATAATGCGTCTCCAATCCAAATTCCTCAGTTCTTCGTGAGGTTCGCCGTTAAAGAAATGTTTCATTTTGTCCGGTGTGTGTTTCCACTCGTCAATGCGAAACGAGCCGACGGAGAGCCCTTCTAGGATTCCTACGGCATATGCGTCGTGTAAACCAAGATAGTACTCGTTGACATCCCATGAATACCGTGTGGCATCGTAGACGCTCCGGCCTTCTGCTAAACCCTTGTGTATCCAGAACATGAATACAGCAGGATAAGGGCTGGTTGGATTGACAGGTTCAGCGTTGACTTTTTCAAGATCCTTTGGCAGTAAGAGAGTTGAGTGTATTCCGGCGATCGAGTTCAAAGCAGGTCCGTTCTGGCTTAAGGAGAACGCATCAATGACAGATGATTCTATAAGGTCTGCAGCATTACTGTCAGAATTGATCCCGTGTGCAATTATTGCCCAAAACACATCTTCTTCGTTTGCCCAGATATCGATAATCCTCATGAGTCTTGAATCGGCGACGGCATTTCCGGCAAGGCACCTATCTGCGTCAGACAGGTGCTCGAAAAGCCTGTTCCCAGTTCCTTGGCCAACATAGAATACCTTATTGTCCCGAGGATCAATTAGGGCATAGATGTACTTACCTAAATGCTTTTTCTCTTTTGGACTGAACGCCCGTTTTGCTTTGTTCCCCGATTCAATATGTGTGAACAATTTCAACCCTCCTTGGCTAGATATCATTTCATCTAATGCCAATTCTCATGTCTGGGTTATGTCATCCGACTTGCACGTCTCCATAGATAAGGTCTTCATGATCAATCGTGACTATCCTGACAGAGTCAGCTTTCCCCTTAGCCGCAGTTGCACTGGCAGGATGTAGTGTGATCCTCTTCGCTCCCCTTTCGAGCCAGGGAGAGTTCTTTAGTAATAGTGCGAGATCCCAGGCGAACTGGTATCTCGGGTACTCCTTGATTCTCGATCTTCTTGGGTCGCTCTTTACCACCGATGTCTGCCTGCGGGCGAACATCGAGAAGTGCACTTCAGGCAGCCTCACGCGTCCGCCAACGCGTGTCCCGCGAAGATTGCAGGCATCCTCGTAGGATGCAATCAGTTCGTCTGCGAAGACCTCAGGAGGAGTTTGGTTCTTCTCAAGAAGCATCTGCGCGTTGAGAATCGCCTTATGGATGGCTGGGCAGCTCAAAGGTAGAGTCTTCCCTATCGGTTCACCGGCATAGGTAAGATCGGCTCTGTCCTGCCTCGGGTTTAGTGTCAGTATAAATGGCCAGACCTTTACTTCATCACCATCAACTTCTGATGGTAAAGCCCTGTCATCGAGGTATACCATCAACTCTTGGGTGAACATGGAAGCTCTGCGGTGCCACTCCGACGCAAGCCAATTTCGGACGTCTTCTGCAGCTTTTACCGTTGCGGACATCGCAGAATTCGGCAGGTAAACGAACGAATCGAGCTGGGCGAGCTCGTGTTCAACCTTTTTCAACTGCTCATAACCCTCGGGTTTCGAGAGAAGTGCTGCTATTCGCTTAAACGCGGCTGCCTCCGAGGCGATGGCTTTCGCGTCCGCCAGAAGGTCGCCAAACCGACTAATCGCAGAATCCTGATAGTTATCAATCATTTCGCCCCTTTCGTCATCGGGTTTTTGCGATTCTTTCAAAGAAGGGAGTCACCCGCAGTTTGGAGAGATTCCCCTTCCCATCCTTGGAATGATGCGTGAAGGCGATGAACTGTTCCAGCGAAACACATTCGTTCGATGCTGCCCTCGCCGCTCTCGGATCGACCTTGAGGGCACCCTGCATGGTTTCCTGGTCTGGTGGAGAGCCATGTCCGAAGATCAGGTTGTTCGGCACCAGCTCCCGCCAGGCGGTGTCACCCTTGAAGTCGTCAAGGCTCTGACTGCTAAGAAAGACAGGGATCCCCTTGCTGCGGCCGATTCGTACGAGCTGTGCCAGTGGCTGACTCTTCCTGCCCTTCGACAGGTAGTGAATCGCTTCGTCGATGGCGATGACTCCGCGTAGAGTCCGCGTGTGGGTGTTCCTGTCGAACGGGGCGTCGAGCAGCGACTCGGCGGTCTGCCTCAGGAAATGGATCAGGATGAACGCAACATAATCTCTTAGATCACCGAGCTTGGAGAGATCAACGATCCACCGCTCCCTGAAAACTTCCCCAACTTCCATCTCGGATCTGGCACTGAAGATCGGCTTGTCCGCCAACCGGTCCAGCGCGTGCAATACACTGTCGCCCTTGAGCGCATTCTTCTCGTAGTATTCTCGAACCGCATCTCTGGCCTCGACAAGGCTCGGTCCGTTCTGCCCTATCATCCTGGACTTCTGATAGGCCGCTGTCAGAGCCTTATCGACACTGCCCTGCTGGACAGGACCCATGCGAGGAATGATCGCGGCAAGCGTTCCTGAAAACATCTCTGCTGCAAGCTCGATGTTCGCATTGCGCGGGAGATCGAAAGGATTGATCGGGATTGGTATATCGGGAGGGCGGATCAACCTGGCCTGTTCGATCGCATTGCGGAATTGACCGCCTGTTTCACCTTCCGAAAGGTCGCCCTTGTAGTCGAGCAGGATGAAGCCGGTATCCGGAGCTTTCTCGATGAGGGAATACAGCAGGCCCAGAAGCGCCTGGCTCTTCCCCTTCCCCTGGCTACCCGCAATTCTAAGGCTCGCAGAGGTGTCGAGCCCCTCCTCCTTGTTTACCGTCCACTTGATGTCGCGGCCTGATGAAACCTCCTGCCCAAGGAGGATTGTCAGCTGTCCGGTCATGGGCAGTGCTGTATCCTGTTGTTCCTCCTGAGGGGTATCTATTACCGCATGATCAGCCAGTGTCCGGATCATTCTCTCGGTGTCGCTGTCCATCTGATCATAAAGAGTCTTCAGAAACCTGTATCCCGAATTGACAAGTCTTCTAAGCTCAGCTTCTCCTGTGAGCCCTTCAACTTTCAGGTATTGCTGAAATAGACCGCTCATCGACTGCTGGATCAATTTTTCCAGCTCGATCTCTTCGCCTCGGGAGTCGTCATCCGAAGGATCGCTTTTCGTCTTGATCGAGTAGATGTCCGCAAGATGCCTGAGAAGGTGGCTGTTGCCGTCTTTGCTGGACTTAGGGAGAGCTAGCCCAAGGCAAAAAGCAATCCGATCGCAATCCGCAGGCGTGACCATAAGCGCTTGGGAAAGATCATATCTCATTGTGGAGCCTTGTATCCCTATCTTCAGCCTATCGGGAAGAACGCTCATATCGCCACCTCCCCGCCGTCCTCTATATCGCTGACTTCCTTGTCTCCTCTTCTCACCAGCTTGAAACGATGGTTCACCCTGTCTTTGAATTGCGAATCATGGGCAGCAGGGATTTCCTCCGGGGTTACAAGCAACAGCAACTGCCCCTGGTATTGTGAGAGGAGCTCCCTGAGAACCGAATCCCTGTGAATTGGATCAAGGACTCTTAACGGGGCTTCCACTACGAGCGGTATGGACACTCCGGAAGCCTGTCGAATTGCATGGACGAGACACAGAGACAGCAGGTTGCGTTCTCCCGTCGATCTTCCTACTGGGGCTGGGTTCCCGTCCATCTTCAGGACGCGGTACCGGTAGGTCTTAGGGTCGATATGGATCCTGGTCAGGATATCATGCTTGTGAGCTGTGCGAACCAGCATTTGAGATGCGTGGGTTTCAAGCAGCTCGATCCGGTTCTTCAGCATTTCTCCGGCGATTGTTCTGAGCGTGAAGATAGCTTTGTCCACCAGCTCTTTCTGAGCTTTCAACCTCGCTATAAGGACGTCAGTGCTCCCAGAACCGTCAAGCCCTTCAACGGATTCTTCAGAATAGCCGGATTTCTGACTAACCAGGTCTTCCTTCCTTTTTTGAGTCTCAGCAAGCTCGGACTCTATCCTGTCGAGTGTCTGGCGAGCTTCGACGTACTTGTCTACCCACTCCTTTGTTTCTTCCGGGATACTGGTATCTCTGAGATTCTGCTCTATCTCCTGAAGCCTCTCCTTCCAGGTAGACAGTTCATCGGAATTAAGCCATTGACGCAGTTCGGTAAAACCTCTCGAGGAAGCTTCGGCGATCTTCTGAGCGGATTCTCTTCTCTTCAGAGCCTTGTTCCTGTCCTCCGGCTGCGGTAGTCCGGCTGCTTCACGCAGGGATCTCGATATTTCCTTCGTGGAGGGTGGGTTTTTGACCCACGCGAACTTCGCTTCGGAAATGATCTTTGCGATCATGTCCGTGATGTCGTCCGCACCCCTGCGCCAATCAGGAGACTTGTCGTCAATCAGGGATGTCGGGAGGGAGGCGGCACAGCCCAGCAGGGCAAGCGGTAGAGACTCAGAAAGCACGTGAATCTTCTGTTGTTCTGCAGCCTCTACTCTTGCTCTTGCCCGCTCCTTCTCTTGTATGAGGGACTCTCTCCGCTTCTGCATGTCGGGATCAGCTCGATCCTTGTATCTGTCGACCTCCATCTGTGCGCTTTCCTTCTGACCCTGCAGCTCGATGACTTTTAGATCTAATTCCTCAAGCTCGGCTTCAATCTGGTCGATCTGTCCTGCCTGGTCGATCCTGCGCCGTTTCTCGCTCCTGATATCCTTCTGCAGTTTACTCGCCCTGGAACCGAGAGCGTGTGAGGAAAGGCTGCACTGTTCCTCAAGCCATCTCAACGGGCGTATGGCAAGTGCAGACTCGACAGCATTCTGTACGGGGGGAAGCTCAGTCCCTTTCTGACCGGAAAGCTCATTGATCAAACTGCTCTCTGCATCGAATACGAAGAAGCTAAGCAGCTCCTTGGGAAACCTTGTGGCGATCCATTCCCTGGCTTCTTCGCCCCGAAGGGGAGCGGGTTTGATGTTGACAATGACGTCGCTTTCACCGATTGGAACCCAGGTTCCCCCCTGCTTACGGTATTGCTGAATGCGTCTGATGTCGAAATCGCCATTCTCCTCCGAGTGGAAGCGAAGAATGACCTTTGCTTCGGCCTGGTTGCCTGGTACGGATGCATGAACGAAATGGGCGATATCGTTGGGTTCCATCTCAGAAGCGAGCACGAATCGAATTGCTCTAATGATAGAAGACTTCCCGTAGCCGTTCTTGCCTTCGATTACCACTACCGGTCTTGCTCTGTTGGGTTTGAAGGTGACGTCTGTGTGGCTGAACAGAAGAAAGTTGTCCAGCTCCATTCCTGTCAGGATGATAGAGGAATCCTCCTGGCGTCCGAATGTACGCCAGATCTCCTCAGCCTCCACGGATATGTCACTAGTTTCTGCAGTTTCCGAAGGTGTGTCCAGGAATCCAGCGATTCGTGTCTGCGCAACATGCGGGGATTCCGTTTCGAGTTCCAGGAGGTTCTTAAGAAGAGAAAGAGGCAGTTTCTGCTTGATCCATTCGCTAGCGGCGTTCAGAGCTTCTTCCTTTGTCCAGCCTATGATCGCTGTCACATCTCTACCTCTTATTCATCGAGGAGACTCCACAGAGAATTCCCTTCAGTCACATCCCATCCGTCGTTGGCACCGAGTGGCTCGAGCCATCACAAGAAGAACTGCCCGTCGAATCGTATGTGATCTTGAACACCTTATCGTCAGCCAGCGCTTGAATGACTCGTTGTCGGTAATAGTATTGACATAGTGCTGGCGAAACCTAGGTATCACGGAAGAACCCCTCGAATGTACCTTGCTGCGAAAAATGAACTCTTCTGATCAATGCAACCTACCTTCGAAAAATTGTGATCTCATTCTCTGAGTTGCCTAGTGTGTCTGGCAGCCAGACCAGCAAGAGTCATCTGATCTTGTATTTCATCGTGCGGAATCAGCAGGTATCGCCAGGGCTTGCCGCCGTTGTCGTTGGCGTGGGCCGTGGCGTGCTTACACCAGGTAGCTGCCGCGTCGGCCTTGGCCAGCACGACCTCGTCAGTCATCTCGTTTGCCCGCTTCGGCTCGCAGAGGATTTTTTCTGCGGTAGTCTCCACGACGAAGTCGGGTTCGTAGGATTCCTCGTGGCTGTAGTGGATCTGGAAGTCGCCTTTGGCGGGCTTGAACCACTTCAGCACGTCGGCATCGTTCTCCAGGATCACGGCGAACCGGCGCTCCGGATCGGAGTCGAACTTCTGAATCGGATACAGGCACTTGCCGAAGCCACCGAAGACCATCGTACCGATGCGGTTGCGCTGGCCCTCTGGAATCGTCGCCCGGAAGTCCCGCACGTTTTCGTCGGCGGCCGCCGAGTAATTGTTTGCCCGCAAGGTGTGGAATCCCCGCGTCACATGGGCTTCATAGGCACTGGCGGATTCGACGTAGTGCTGCTGCATCTGGGCATGGATCAGGTTCACGAGCGCCTGCTGGTGGAACTGGAGGACATTGATTACGTCATCTTCTTCCGACAGATACGACCGCAGCCGCGCCACGACCTGCCCGGCGAGCTTGTACAGAAGCGCTGCGTGCTCGTCGTAGCTGACATCGTCGAAGTCGATCAGGCCGCGCACCAGATAGTCCTCGGGACGCTTCTCCTGGACGATCCCCGATCCATCCTGCAACCGGTATCTCTGGTTCTCGTGCAGGTGCTGGATCAGGATGTCCTGCGCGACCGGCTGGAGATTGATGTTGCCCGCTTCCAGGTCGAAGTCTTCGTAGCCGCACGTGACCTCGCCCTTGGGAACGACCACGATCTTCGGCACGTCGATGGAGAGCGCCCGGTACAGTTCCGTGGTCTCGCGCACCACCTCGGCCACGTTCACGACTTCGGTAATACCTTCCAGCACCCCTTGTGCGGGCCGGACGATCTCCTGGACTTTCTGTACGATCTCCGCCTGGACGGCCGTGTCCTGGAGTTGATCGCTGCCCTTCAGTCGTTCGTACTGCTTGATGACCTGATAGGTCGCCTTGGCGACAGCCTGTTCCCCGGGCTTTTCGAAGAGCGTCCTCTGCTCTGCCGCTGGCTGTCCGGGAGCCGCTGGCCGCGCGGGGACAGTGCCTCCGGAGATAGCGTGCTCGAAGGCGCTCTTCACCTCCACGGCCTTCCGACCGGCCTCGGGAATATCCCGCCCGATCACCACACCCGCCCGGATGATGGAGTCCGGATCATTGGCGTGGTCGACGATCTCCTGGAACTTGTCGTGAGAAACAATCGTCAGCCGGTCTACAGCCGGAACGCCCACCCGCTTGCCGTAGGGGAGACGCAGACCGCGCCCGATGGACTGTTCCACGAGTGTCCGAGAGTTCGCCGCTCGCAGCGGAACAATCGTGTAGAGATTTGTCACGTCCCAGCCTTCCTTGAGCATGTTGACGTGGATCACGATTTCTACGGGGTTGTCCGCGTGCTCAACGGTCAGAAGCTGTTGGACGACATCATCCTTCTCCTCGCCTCGGATGTTGGAGTGGACCTGGATGACCTTGCCCTTGTAGCGCCCCTCGAAGAACCCATCGCCCTCGATGACCTGTTGAAGGGCATTGGCGTGAGTCGTGTCGGCCGCCACGACCAGCATGAACGGTTTGACGATGGGCTTGTCGTTGTTGCGGGCGTAGACCTCCAACTCGACCTTCGTGTTCTCGTGAATCCGCACGCCGTCCTCGAGTTTTACCTTCTCCAGCCCCTCGGGTGAGTAGGCGTTGGCGTTGAAATTCTCGCGGGTCGCCACGGCGGGTTCCTTGACAAACCCATCCGTCATGGCCGAGGACAACGGGTAGCTGTAGATCACGTTCTTGAACGGCACCGCCCGCCCGCCGGTCTCGACTTGCGGCGTTGCGGTCAACTCCAGGCCGAGAATCGGTTTCAGTTCGTTGATCGCCCGCACGCCTGCCGTGGCCCGGTAGCGATGGCTCTCGTCCATCAGCATGACCAGGTCTTCCAGTCCGGCGAGATAATCGAAGTAGCTCTGGCCGATGTACTCGCTCAGCCGCTTGATGCGGGGGGCACTCCCGCCCCGCACCTCGCTGTTGATCTTCGAGATGTTGAAGATGTTGATGTGGACATCGTGGCCCCAGTCCACGCCGGGGAGTTGATCGTCGCGCCGAACGCCGCGCCCGTCCTCATAGGTGTCGCCGGTCACCACGAGCGGTGGATGCACGGCAAATTCGCCGATCCCCTTGAAGACATACTTCGGCGTGTTGGGCGTGAAATCGGCGATCAGCTTGTTGTAGATCGTGAGGTTCGGAGCCAGCACGAAGAAGTTGCGGATGCCCTCGGACTGGTAGAGGTAGGCGATGAACGCACCCATGAGCCGTGTTTTCCCGACGCCTGTGGCAATCGCAAAGCACAGCGATGGGAAGTCCCGTTCAAAGTCCTCAACAGTGGGAAACTCGCTCTTGATCGCCGTCAGAGCCGCGACGGGATCGGCGTCCTTCGACAGCTCGATGATCTCACAGACCCGGACCAGGATTTCGAGAGAGTCCCGCTGGGGAGGCCGGAGGCTCAGGCGATTGCTGATAGAGTTGATGTGTTGAATCGCCATGATCATTTCCCTCCCGTCGAATTGATCGCATCCATGTCAAAGAGCGTGGGTCCCGTGTCCTTGCCCTTGCCGAACTTCCTTGTAGGTCGCTTCGGGTGTTCCGGGACGCCTGCCTCCTCAGCCGCGACCGCCTGTTGCGGTGGCTTGGGCAGATTGCGAATCTCCAGTGAGTAGTCGTCGTGACCCCACTCGCACTTCTTGAGGACCGCTTTGGGAATCTTCTTCACGGTGAGGTTCTCGAACTGGCTGACATCGCAGCGGAATGCGCTGCAACAAATCAGCAGGCTACGGGTCGGGCAGACCTCGTCGCTGAGCTTGGTCAGCATCTCCTTGGTCATCATCTGTGTGGTCACATAGATGAAGTCCGTCTCCGAGCTTCGTCCTTGTTGCCAGTAAACATCCGGGTTCGGATCGAAGGCGAATCCCTCCAACTTGCACATGGCCTCGGCCAGCATGGCGGCGTTGAACTCGGGGTTGATGACCGGGTTCTCCCACTCATCCTTGACGATCAGGGAAGGCCCGAGCTTGTAGTAACGGAACCCGCCGCCGCCTTTCCAATCGGCTGCCTTGCTGATCCCGCCCTGGTCCTCGCCCTCAATCACCTTCTTCATTCGTGGGATGATGTGCGTATGGCAGTGCTCGCCGAGTTCAACCATGATCCATCGGCGGCCCATTTTGTGGGCGACCGCGCCGGTCGTGCCCGACCCCGCGAACGAGTCCATTACCAAGTCGCCCTCATCTGTGACGGCTGACAACAGTGTCTGAATAAGCTTCTCGGGCTTCGGATAGTCAAAGGCGTCTGACTCCCCAAACAACACACGGCCCTCTGCTGTCGCATCCTCATAGGTGCTCATCTCATAGTGTGCTATGCTTAGCAGATTCTTCAGCTTCTTCGGCTCGCCACCATCCTTGATATGATTCGGACGGAAGGGAGCCTTACTAATCACGATGGACTCCCCGGCACGCACTATCTCGTCGAGCTTTGCTTGCGAATACCGCCATTCGCCGCGTAGTCTGAACGCCTGTATGTTTCTCCCATCCCTGACTTCTAGCCGATCCAGTAACTCAGTGACGATGTTACCCTCGGACATATCCTGCGGTTGGAAGACCTGATCGGAGCATCTGAAGACAACGCCGCCCGGCGGAAACGTCAGCACCTTGACTCCGTTACCGGCATTGTTCAATGGGTACTTTTTCCCTAGTGTCGTGAGCCCACCGATGAACGGCGGAGAGATTCGACGGTCTTTTGCGTAGGCGAGGATGTACTCTGTCACCATGCCCATGCTGCTATTGAGAAAGGATGGCTTCTTCTTTTTCTCCCACACGAACATGCCACAGGAATTGCTGCGGCCAAACACTTCATCAAGCAGAACAGTCAGGTAGGCGAGTTCAGTGTCATCGATGGACACAAACAACACGCCGTCCTTCGACAGCAGCGTCCGAAGCAGTTCCAATCGGTCCCGCATCAACGACAACCACAGTGAATGCGCGATCCCATCGTCGTAATGAGCGAATGCAGAGCCCGTATTGTACGGTGGATCGATGTAGATACACTTAACCTTTCCGCAGAACTCCTGTTCCAGCGCCTTCAGCGCCAGCAGGTTGTCGCCGAAAATCAGTCGGTTGTCGAAAATGTCATTGTCCCCTCGCCTGTAGGCGGCGTGGTAAGATCGTGTTCCATCTTCAATCAACACGCGTGGCTCCAGTTGTGGCCGCGTGTGCTTCCCTGGCCATGTCAATTCAAGTCGAACCTTGTTTGTCGTCATCGTCTTAGGCCATCCTTTTGTCAGTTGCTCAGGTAATACTCCAGTGGCGACTATCCGCGCGGGTCTGGTTGCCGCACAAGGACAGCAGTCGCCGGTACCTCGCGGGAAAGATGCTCTGTTGAACGATCTCAAACGCAAAGGAGCCCCGGCCCTGCGGATGAAAAATGATCACGCAAGGACGATCACGGTAATCAAGCTCCGTGATTGACAGGCGGGCAGTATTGTTGCCGAACAGGGTCATTGTCAGCGTCCGCGACTGCATTGTGCCAATTGGCGATAGAGTGAGTTGGCGAGAGGCTCCGACACTATTCTGAAGTCCAAAGAAACGCACCGCCGCCTCCTTCGGCAACTGGATCTGCTTCCCGTCTGGCCCCGTCTCGCGCGGCATGATTTCGACAACAAGATCGCCAGTCTGGACCACAAGATGCGCCTGTCGAGGCAATGTTCGAGGGCGGGACCTGCGTGGCATTCTGCCCCCGCTCGTTGCTGCTGGCCGTGTAGGGGGAAGTGGAGGTTCTTCTCTACGACTCCATGTGAATGTTCCGGCTGTCGACCTCTTCTGTGCATAGGCCCGCCGTTCGGTCTCGTAGCTTCTAACGAGTTGCTCGTCGAACGGCTCGCTTGCATTGTGAACCTCTTGGAACCAGCGATCCAATTCGGGGCTCGACTGGTCAGCCTTGATCAGTGTTGCGAACTCGACGTTGTGAAGAAGCCCTTCGCGTGTGATGTTGTTACTTCCGACCCACACCCGATGAGTCTGGTCGCCAAGCAGCCAGAACAGCTTGGGGTGGTATATGCCGTGATACGTTCGCATCACACGAACCTCGACCCCATCGGAAAGCATGGCCCTGAGTGCATCCGGATCGGTAAGAGCGTGATCAGTGCCTGCATAGACGACGGCGGTGCGGTGCCTTCGTCGGCCGAGCCAATGTAAAATACTCGACCGGAGTTCTTGCCAGCCCGGTTCTGTGACGGCATAGGCGAACATTCGCAAAGCGGCACACCGCGTGTCTGACAACAACTCATGGCTGATGGAGTCGAGGAGTGTTGTCACCGTCCACTGTGCACTTGTGAAGGTTGGCAGCTGTGTATGCATAAAGTCGAATTCCTTATTGTTACTGAATTGCCACGGGGGTCATGCGGACGGCTTTCTTTGCGCACGAACACCGCAGGTGGGTCCCATCAGTTGCAGTCTTCGTCGCCAGAGCCCCGCAGTTGGGGCATGTGAGCGCCTCGACTAGGGCAATCGTGGCAGTTCCGAAGTCGCGGACGTCGCTGTCGGGGATTTCCATCCCAGGCGTGCTGAAGTGACAGCCGACCTGGTTGCGGATAAACTGCAAGCCGTTGACTCTGTCGTAGGCCGCCTTGGCCGCCGTCGTCTGCCAGTTCTCCGGCTGGCCAACCACGTTCCAGTTGGCATTGATCTGCACCGTCAGGTTGTGCCGTGAGAACAGCTTGCCGCACCCGTTGATCAACGCGCCCAGGGTATAGACATTTAACTTGTTGTGCGGGAGCGAGCACTCGTAGAGCAACGCCAGGTCGTCCAGGATGCTCTCAAGGAGGATGCCTGCCTTGGACGATACCGCTTGGCGATCCAACACGGGTTCGCCAACCTTCGCCCGCAGCTCGTCAAGGACGCGGGGCATGTTCTGGGCGGCGATTCCGTTTGTCGCGCACCATCGCCCGAGGTGGATACGCTGAATTCCTTGGGCATTCTGGCAACGGTCCCACCAGAGCCAATAATGCGTCGCCACGACGACCTGCAAGAAAGTCGGGGACTCAGCGCTGAGCAGGTCTATCACCCTGCCCAGATGCGTGGCGTCCACGGACGAGAAGATGTCGTCAATCAGGAGGATCGTCTGGTCCGGCGCTTCCCGTTTTGCCAAAGCCATCCAGACGCAAAAGCCGAGTGTGTCGAGGTGAGATTCACTAAAGATGGCTTGGGGCGGAATGTCCGTGTGCCCGTGGAAGACACCGGTCTGACTCACCGATCCCCGGCGCTCCTCTTCCATCTTCAATTGATCTAGTCCGATATTCTCGCCGGGGTGGATGGACTGAAACAGACGGTCGGCTTCCTGCCGAATGCCATCCAGAATGCCCTGGGTAAAAGCCACACGCTTCTCGTGGATGATGTCGAACGCCCTCTTCATGCCAGTCCTGATGCGATCCAGGTCGGCCATCCTGTCGTTGGCGTCCTTGATGCCCTTCCACCACTCCTTGGTGGAGTTGAACTGGCTGACATCACGTTGCGCATTATCTCGCTGTTGTTCGAGCGATGCCTGAATGGTCCCAAGTTTGCCGCAGATGTTGATGAGGGCTGCGGTATCCTGCGCGGCGTTCTCCCAGGCAGGCCATGCGATGTTCAGGGCTGTCACTTCCGGCAGGTCGCCTGCCTGCGTGACTTCCTGCACCTTCTTCAACGCCTGAACAAGCCCCGTCTTGGCCTCGTCGAGGTGGGATGCTGTGACGTTGGCGCGTCCTTGAACTCGCTGACGGTTGTCGCTCAGTGTCTTGAGCCCCGAAAGCTGCGCGAACTCGGCATTGATCGTGGCCAGCAGTGAATCCCGCCCAATCGGGCGAAGGCACGTCGGGCACTTGTCCAGTGCTGGTTCAGCTTCGACATAGGCCTTGGCCTTTTCCAACGACGCGACAAGTTTCACGGCCGTTGCAGAACTGACGCTCGGCGCAGCGGCAATCTGCTGATCCACACCGCTCAACTCTTGCCCCACGTTGTCGTGCGCCGCCGTTCGCGTGTCCAGATTGGTCTTGGCCGTGACAGCCCCCGCGAACGCACTGGTAACGGTCTTCAGTCGGTTGAGACGGTCGTTTAAACCGCCGATGCCCGTGTTGACTTTGCCTTCTGCCCAGGCCATCGCGGTTTGGCCTGGCCCGGGACGACCTTCGGCCTCCCAAAGGTTGTCCAATTGAGTCGCCATCCGGTCTTTGTCGCCGATCAGTGTCGTGATGGCGCGATCTGTGTCGGACAGTTTCTGCTGAAGAGAGCCCTCGGACTGCTCAACGCAGGCGATGTCTATGAAATGACGAAGGGCCTTGTACCTATCGCTCGGTTGGGCTAGAACGAGTTCGAGAATTGCGTTGCGGCGGAGAATCTTCACCTTCGGTTTGACCGCTGGCCCCGCAACAGTGATTGCGTTGCGGCGCATGGTGCCTGTCCAGTTGTCGCCGTCGGAATGCACGGTCACTCTGAGAGTGGTTGGCGGGCTTCCCAGCGAACAGAGATATTTGCTGGGGTTCTGTCCTACGCTTATGCTGTCGAGGCATCCGTTTGTTCCACGGCAGACAACATCCACAGCATCGAGTATTGACGACTTTCCTGAACCGTTCTCGCCGAACAGCATCACAAAGTCCTTCGCCGGGTCGAAGTCCAGCTCGAATGCCCCAACAGCGCCACGGAACCCGGCCATCTGAATCTTGGTGATGGGCTTACTCATGGCTGGCCTCCTCCCGGTGTCACCTGTGGTGCTGTGGCCATGTCGATCCATAGGTTCCAGTCCTCCTGCTTGACACCCCCAGTTTTTAGTTTCGCCAGCAGCGGGGTCTTGTGGGTGTCCTTGATCAGTCCGGCGGCAACCAGAGCTTCGGTGATCTGTGATGCCAGGATGTCATTGGGGCTCTCGGGGAGTGTCGGCGCAGTCGGCGCGGCGGTCGTTGCCTCTGTCATTTGAGCCTCCATCGGATCATGTACAGGGTCTGGACGTTACTGGAATGTTTCAATTGCTTCTCGATCTTGCCGATCAGGTCTTCCCGTTGCTGATCTATGGCGTCCTGGGCGTCGAATAGCTCGCGCCGCTTGCCGTTGCGGCGGCGTTCGAGATCGCGCAGTTGTTTCTGGTGGGCGAGCTTGTCTTGCAGCGATTGCGCCAGGGCCGCCGAGCGGCGCAACTCGCGAATCTGTTTGTCGAGTTCCTTGATCTCGTGTTCGAGTGAGAGCTTCAGGTCTTCGCTCCAGCGGTCCAGTTTCTGGACCTCTTCGTCGAAGAATTGACCGTTGCGGGTGTCGATCTCGCCGAGGCGGGCTGCGACCTCGGCTTTTCGCTGTTCGGTCAGATCGGGCACGTCCGTGATCTCGGAACCGAGCGTGGCTGGCAGTGATAGCAGCTTGCGGCAAATCTCGTCGTCGAGAATCTGGTTATGATCCGTGCGGGCGGCGAGGATGAGAAACTCGTCGACCTCGACGGTCTCGACAGTGAATCTGGAGACCTCCAGCCAGCCGGACTGGCCCACCAACGGTTCGAGCACACTGATCTTGGAAGGATGATTCGTGTAATCGAGGGCGACCTCGGCAACGGGCAAACGGCGGGCGATGGAGCGCTCGATAAGGCGTTGTGCCAGGGGGTGATCCGGACGGTAGAAGTGCTCGTCGGCAGTCTCGGCCGCCTTCCAGTCTAGGTTGTACCAGCCCTGGCGGACGCCCGTAGCGGTGTCGCCGGTGTAACGGAAACGCGGCATCTGCGGGTCGAACTGGGCCTGCCCGTCGAGTTCGACACGCGTCAGATCGAGCAGCCATCGTTCCCGCTGGGACAGGCATTCGAGCGTTTTCTCCCGGCTGATCTTGAGGCGCGACCGCACGTCCTCGTCGAAGTTCTCCATGAGCGCCTGGCGCGTCGCCGCCAGGCGGGCCTGAATCTTGGCGTCCAGTTCGGCTTGGAGGGCGTCGAACGCCGCCTGTATTTCGGCGTTCGTGCGACAGGTCTGGTACACGTCGGCAATGCGGCGCTCGATGTCCACGCCGGATTCCAGTGCCCCGAGAACCTCGTCCGACGCGCCAAAGACACCGTCGAAGAGTCGGAACTTCTCGCTCAGCAATTCGTACACGCGCTTGTCGGCTTCGTTGCGGCGGTTCAGGAAGTTGACCACGACCACGTCGTGCTTCTGGCCGTACCGATGGCAGCGGCCGATGCGCTGCTCGATCCGCTGGGGATTCCACGGCAGGTCGAAGTTGACTACCAGCGAGCAGAACTGAAGGTTGACACCCTCGGCGGCCGCCTCCGTGGCGACCAGGATCGTGGCGTCGTCACGGAAATGCTCGACGATGGCGGCCTTTATGTCCACGGCGCGAGAGCCGGAGAGCCGATCCGTTCCCTCGTGCTTGGCTTGCCATCGTTGGTAGATGTCGGCGTGATGGGGCTGGTTGTTCGTCCCGTTGATCGTGGCGACCTGGCCCTCGTACCCGTTGGCGCTCAGCAGATCGTAGAGGTAGGTCTGGGTCTCGCGTGATTCGGTGAAGATCACTGCCTTGCGAGGGGCTCCCAGCGCCTCAGCCTTGGCAAACGCGGTCTTGAGTGCGGGGATCAAGGCGTCACCCTTGGCATTGCGCCCGATGCAAGACGCCAGGTCCGCATAGCGCCGCAGATCGGCCAACTCACCCTTCAGTTGTTCGGGGTCGATCTTCGCGTCACCTTCCTCTTCGGCGTCCTCGGCATACTCGTCAGCGAGTTCGGTCACGCCCTCGATGTCGTCGTCGTCCAGGAGTTCCATGTCGTCGCGGAGGTTCTCCAGGCGAGCCGCAAGACTGCGGAGTGTTCGGGCAATGGCAAAGGTGGACGACGCCAGGAGCTTCCGTAACACCATTGTGATGAGTTGCCGCTGGCTGGCGGGCAGGGCATAGAGCACGTCCCGCTGCAAATAGGTCGTGATGGAATCGTACAGGTTCTGCTCCTGCGCCGAGGGCAGAAACTCCTGGGTGATCGGCACCCGGTTGGTGAAGGGGATGTATTCGGTCACCTGCTTGCGCAACGCACGGGTGCAGACCGGCGCGATCCGTTGCTTGAGCTGCACATTGCGGGACAACTCGTCGGTGCTGTTGACGAACTGATCCCGAAATGAGGCCGCATCACCGAAGACATGCGGATCGATGACGCTGACCAGGCTGAACAACTCCAGCAGGGAGTTTTGCAGTGGGGTGGCCGTCAGAAGCAGTTTCGGTGCCTTTCCAACCGCCTCCGTAATCTGGTGGGCCATCGTCTTCCGTGCGGCCGGGTTGTTCTGTAAGCGTGTCCGGGACCGGTGGACATTCCTCAGTCGGTGCGCTTCGTCGATGACCACCATATCCCACGGCACTTGGGCAACCGAGGATGCCCGGGCCGCCGCGAAGTTGTAGGAGCAGATGACTGCCTTGTTCTTCTGGTCGAACGGGTTCCCGCCGCCGTTCTTGCGGAGACGCGCGGTCACCTGCGTGTCCAGGACCTCCGACGGGATGAAAAACTTGTCGCTCAGTTCCTGCTGCCACTGCTTCCGCAGCATGGCGGGAACGACGATGAGAATGCGCCGCCGCCGTTCGGCCCATTTCTGGGAGAGTACGATGCCCGCCTCCACGGTCTTGCCTAGTCCAACCTCGTCCGCCAAGATCGCGCCGTTCGTGAACGGCGAACGAAGCGCGAAGAGGGCCGCGTCGATTTGATGTGGGTTGAGATCGACCTTTGCGTTGGCTATGGACCGCGAAAGACCAGCGATCTCACCGCCTGAACCACAAAGGGTGAGCGCATGAGCAAAGTACAGACTATGATAGTATGTGTTCATTGTTCACCGAGTCATAGCAAATAGACCAAGTTTCATTACATCAGGATGCCTAAATCTCCAGGCACAGGTCATGCCGAAACGGTACCTCCGAATGCTTCGACCGTCTCGTCGGAGTCTCTTCCAGAAACAGTCTTACCCATCGCCGACTCTATGATATCCAGCAGTTTTCTTGCCCTGTCTCTGAAGAATTGTTCGAAGTCATTCTGACGCAGAAGGGCCGGATCGATCTGATGCGTTGCCAGGTGTGCGTCGAGGTGCTCAGGATCGATCTGCTCGTTGCGCTCGATCGACTCGATATACACGCTTGGAGCGTGCCCGGAGAGCTTCCTGTTGGTTCTGGAGGAGAGAGGAGCCTTGTTGATCACCGAATCACAGCGCCTGCTATCGATTCCCGCCTTTTCGCAATAGGCCCTTGGGAAGATGTGATGGATGTCCACTGCCTGGTCGAAGAAGGTGTGCACCTCGATGGACTCGCCCGAGATGAAGTCGTTGCTTCCCGTCTGCATAAGCTTCGCCATGAGCCCCTTGTAGGCTGCGCTCAACCGACTCTGTAAAGTCACCAGACGAGTGGGTGAGAAGCTGGCGGCGGATACGGTTCTTGGCTCGTTCCCTCCGGCAATCCAGTCGAGGACATCCGGAACATCCAGGGCATAACGCGTTTCGTTCGCGCCGCCGTAAAGCTCCCCGAATACTCCGCTCCAGTACCATCTCGCGAGCTTCCTGTGGATAGGATCACTCTCGAATCTGTCACCGAGTACCGCACAGATCACCGAGAGAGGGATCAACTGAGTCTTGTAAGGAAGGTCTCGCGAATCGAAGACCTTCTCTCTGGAAAGGAATCTTGCCGCTCTCACCAGCCCCTCGGAGATGCTATCCGAGTACTTCCGATAGTCGTGGAGCTTCAGATCCAGAACATCTTTCCTCTTGCAACTGACGGACTTGCTGGAGCCAGCCTTGTGATCGGTATAGCTCGTCAGCAGTGTGATGGCAGTGAGGAAATCGGTCGAGTCGAAATCCTTCAGGACGGGGCTCTCGTCCAGGCATCCGCCTGTCCTCGGACCATGCCGCCTCTGCTCCCAGTCCTTCCTCAATTCAAAGTCATCTGCTGCAAAGGTTGCAGTGAGCAACTCGAAAACCGTGAGAGGCACTCCACCGGTGTTCACCTTCTCGAACACCGTGCAGACGGCGTCTTTCGTCGTGTCCTCGAGGAGCTCGATTACCGGGAGCTTGTATTTCTGGAGAGGGAGCCAGATGGTGCTCTCGAATGCATCCATGACCCGCATCTTGTCGGGGTCATACTTGAAGTACGCGTTGTAGCCGTTTCTCCATTTCAATCTCAACTCCCCGTTGAAGAGGATGTTCACGGGGAAGTAGCCGTGCTCATACTCGTATTCGGGTTTGCTGAGATCCAGATCGACCTTCCGGGCGAAATCGCTCTTGACCATCCTGTCGTCCGGAACCCCGATGATGGCGTCGATCATATCGTCGCCAAGCAGAGCCTTCTCAATATCCAGATAGTAGTATCGCTTCAGGGCCTGCTTCTTATCGTTCTGCGTCCTGACGGGCTCCTGATCGACCATGGCGAGATAGAGGGACGTTAGCCGCTGCTGGCCATCGAGGATCAGGAGCTTGGGGTGTTTCTTCTGTGTCAACCTGACCCCTTCGACAGGCCTAGGCTTGAACCGGACTCCATCACCTTCGGTACTCAGAAGCATCACCGCACCTATGGGGAAGGACTTGGCGACACTGGCGATGAGCTCTCTGATATGCACGTCGTCCCAGACCCATTGCCTCTGGAAGTCGGGCAACTGGATCTTGCCTGTGCTCACATCCCGGAGGAGCTCCTCGAGAGTCGGTTCATTGGTCTCGAACAAAAGCTACCCCTCTCTCCCGAAAGGCAAGAGCACCATCCATCTATGCCAAGGCAGGACTCCCGAAACGTTACGAAACTTACCTCTCGAATCGAGGCAGGGGTGTTTCTGTTTTCTTCAGCCACGAACGGCATCTTTCAAGTGTCGTCGCCCAGTAGTCTTGCTTAAGGTACTCGTTAGACGAGTGTTCGTTGAAGTACCCGATGCTCAGATTTACACCACAGACCGTGTCGCAGAGAATCGTGATATCAGAAGAGGTACCTCTTTCAGGATCGTACTCCATCTCCTTTTTGACGTAATTCTCAAATGCTTCGGTCGCTTTCCCATAGTGCACGAAATTCTCGCATCCATGCCTGTCCAACTGCACCACGAATTGATGGCCTTGATTTATCTCACTAAAAATTCCTGGATGGGCCTTAATAAGCCACTTGCTTCCGAGTGTTCCTTGCTCTTCGCCATCGGTTACGAGAATCGAATGCCCAGTATTAACAAGAAGATAGAGCATAGCGCATCCCGCCCGATCATCGGCACCAAGCCCACACCCACTCTGGCGAACTTGTTCATTTCGATAGACAGTATGCCCGGCTTGGTCCAAGTCGATACTGAGCTTATTCAGGGGTTGATGCCCTACTCCGCAGTTCCCGCTCCCCCGGGAATCCCAGTAGGTGTCGGCATGTGCTACAAGAAGCACCCGATCCGTTCTGGTTCCGGTGATGTACAGGAACTCCTGGAAGTCTCCTTCCCCCTTCTCGTGGATCGTACCGGGCATGTTGAGGTCACGGAACTTCTTGAAAACCGCGTCGGTACTTTCCAGGGGCATTTCGAGGAACTCGCGCAGGAGTGTCACTTCATCGGGCGTGGGCTTTGTACTGGAGCTGGGCTCTTTGGGCATTTCGATTCTTTCCTCCTCCCCGGTTCACTCTAGTACGGTACTATGCGGGAAGAGTCACGGACGTCTTTTACGCTCTCAGGCCGTTATGGGAGAGATAGCTTCTGCTTGACGCCCTGTTCGACTTCCTTCAGATGCTTGTGAGCTTTTTCTTTCTCGTCGCGATACTCGGATTGATCCCCTGCTTCCGTCTCGAGAAAGACAAGTGCGTCGAAAACAGCATTAGAGCGGGCCAGTTCCTGGAGATCCTGGAGAGCGATGCTTGCATCCATTCGTGACTGATAGCTGTCTTCCTGGGCAGGGTCCAAGTTAGTAGTCGAAGAGAGTCTTCTGAGCATGTATCTCTTTATCGCCCGCTCAACTTCGAATATCGAAGTGCTGGCATTCGGCTTCAGCTCGGAGGGGCTGAAGAACATCTTCGGCTCAGGGATCTTCGGCTGATTTGCCGCAGGGGTGAAGATCCTGCAGTACTCAGAGTGCTTGTACTTCTTGTAATCATCCTCATACTGCTTCAGTTTTTCGAACACGACAATCTCTGCTTTGGGTTCGGTACTCGATCTACCCTTCTCTTCAGGGGAGTTGAGGCCTTTGTCCTGATGCTGCTTTCTGTTGGCACCCAGAAGGTACCCGGCGAAGAAACCGACTGCGGTACCAAACAAGAAGTATCCGAACATGTGATGACCTCCCTTCGGTCCCTCCGCTCTCATTTCACTCCGATCATGTCCCTGACCTTCTCAACGACAGATTCGACTTTTTTCTGCTCTTGAAGCATGCCTGTTTCCTGGATCTGAACCTCTCTGAGCATATCATCCTTGGATTGTACAGACGTTGCGACCGCCTCGAGTTCATTTCTGACGCTCTCGACGTGTTCTTCTGCCATCGCGATGATGCTCTTGGAATGCTCAAATAGCTGGGTTGAGAAGCCGTCGAGGAGCTTCCCCCTGACTTCTCTGAGCTGTTCGTTGATGAGATGAGCGCCCTTGTGCTTGATAGCGCTGAGCGTCTCACCCTTCTTGGTCCAGAAGAGCAGCCTCTTCCGACAGTCTTCATACGAGATGGCTCCAACGGTACTAATCGTCTCATCAAGCAACTGACGGACATCGGCAACGGGGATGAACGGCCTAATCGTTGAAACAGCAGCCTTGTCCCTGAGTGTCGAAAGAAGATCCTGCTGCAGTTTCCGGCACAACTCCTGGACCCTCTCGACATCACTTTCGGAGATCGCCTCATCCGAGAGGGAAAGAATAGCCCTCTTGATGATCCTCGATATCCCGAGATCAGCCATTCTAACGGCTTCACCAGGGTTGCTCTGAGCATTCACCCAGTCTTCGAGCTCCTGCTCTGCCTGCGAAACCACTGTCGTTTCGCGAGCAATGGCGTATTTCTGTATCTGCTTTATCTCATTCCCGATCTGTGTGTTCAGATCATCCTTCAGTCCGCTGATCCTTCGGAGAGCATCGACTAATCGCTTGCGCTGAGTGTCCAGGTCGCCCTTTTCAAGACCGATCAGCTTTCTTCTCGCTGCGACCAACTCGAGAGAGCTGTCGATATCCGATTCCTTGCGGGAGCAGATAGCCTTTAGTGTCACTTCGGCCTTCTTCAGAACCCCTTCGCCAGAGTTCTTCATTATCTGTCCGTCTATCGCTTCGAACAGCTCGTCCAGCCAGCCTTTCTGCTCTATGACTTCGGGCGGGATTCGAGTCTTGTGGAATGCGAGTTTCTCAGAAAGGGGTTCGCCTTTTGTTTCGAGATTGTGGATCACGCATGCAATCGTGCTTATAGGGTGAACTCGCTGCCCTTTGAGTATCTCCCTGGCAGCAAGCCTTGGATTAAGCGGTAGATTTGCCTCAACGTAAGCTTCGACTGTACTGATGCTCCCCGATTTGACGAGGTCTGCTTTCGAGAGCGCAAAAACCATGAACTCAGGAGGGACGGAAGCAAGGTGGACGTCTATGAAGTCAATGTCAGCCTGACTGAGTGGCTGGTTCGCCACAAATAGATACACGACGGCCGAGGACTTTCCGATCCACTCGGTTGTTATCCTCGACCGGCTCTCGTCAGGATCGTTTATCCCTGGGGTGTCGACTAGAATGACATTCTGAAGCTTCTGACAGGGGACTGTCACTTCGGTGGACTGTACGAACGGAGTGTACAAACCCTCCGCAGTCACATATTCCTTTAGTTGATCAATGCTTGGCAGTTCGAGATACTTTCTTTCTTTCGCTATCAGCTGCTCAGCGTAGATTCCTTTTGATGCCGCCCGATCGATCGCTGGTTGGATGAAAGTATCGAAGTAGTTCTTCTCTTCTTCTGTACTATCGACACCACCCTTTAACTTGAGCTGTTCCCACTCCTTGTCGGTGTGGAAGAGTATCCTTGCTTTTTCTTTAGAGCCATTCTTCACCATGGTGAGTTTTGCGGTCCATGGGACGGGATCAGTTGGTAATACTTCCCTATCGGTCTCGAAGAGAAGATAGTTCATGAAGGTTGATTTTCCGGCTTTCATCTGACCGCAGATACTAACGTAGAACCTGCTTTCTTCGAGATTTGTCTCCGCTTCGGACACAGATACTTCATCCCATCCACCAGTTGCCACCGAACCACACGGCAGGAGATTGCTTGATTTGATGAGGCCGAAAGCCTCGAGGAGCCTGGCCTTTCGCTCTTGATACTTAGCAAGCATTCAGGGTAGCCTCCGCTTTTGAGACAAGTTCGTTGATGATTTGAACTGTAGTTTTTGTCCAGTTGGCGGTATTCTCGACAACTTGCTCTATTCTATTCTTTAAGAGCACTTGTGTTAGCAAAACAAGTAGCTCATCAGCAATGCATCCATCAAGAACCAAAGGGATGTTGTTCAATTCATCAATGCGATTGTGGGGTACTTCAGTCCAATTGTCGAAGACATACATAACTGAAGCAAGTGAGCTTTCCGAAGTTTGTTCAAGTAATGTGCTGTAAAGTTCAATATCACTGTCGAGCCCATTACGCCATTCATTTCCTAGAAGTACGTCAAATGTTTTTGCTGCAGACAAGACCTTCTTCGAAAATGAGCCGAAGTGTTTATTAACGATCTTCTCAAGATCTTCCATGTCAACCTTGACTCGATACCCATTATTCCAGAAATGAGTGACTTCTTCCCTCTGGTCAGTTTTCCCTCGAAGTTCAGTGACAAGTTTCTCTTTAAGCTCTGCGCCCAATCCATCGATGCTTTCGCTGAGTTTCTTCGCTGAGGAGTCTACGCTCTTCTTTGTTTTGGAAATGCCTCCCTTTAACTCAACTGAAATAGATTTCATCTGCTTAATGAACCCACCTAAAGCCTTCTTCTCTTCCTTTAGGGATTCTGCTGATGATTTCCGCAGAAGAGTCCCCTTGATGTTTGCTGACTGCTTTCGCCAATCCTCGAGCACTCCGGATAGATTGGTGAAACCATAGTCATCCTGGCAGCCTATCCCGGTAAACTTCCTGTCAAGAATCGTCTTATTTGTAAAAGAGATCTGGGCAGAGATGAATGAGGGGCTTACAGTAGCCTGAACGCTTCGCCCCTCACTGCAGTGCTTTTGCATCGAGTCCATGAGTTCGGCAAGAGAAGCTTCCCAAGCCTTACTCTGCTTCTTCATATCGAGTACTTCTTTGCCGGAATAGATCACCAGACGGTCAATGATTCCTTTGAGGGATTTCTTAAACCCCTCTATTACGCGTGGGATTTCTGTAGTTGGGATGTTGTCTATTCTGTTTATGATGCCACAAATGCGTGTGTTCTCGGAGCAGTTGTCCGTGAGTTTTTTTAGGAGATCCAGCTCCTCCTTGGAAACGGAGCCTCTATTGGCGTCGAAAACCCAAAGAAGGACATCGGCATTCGCAACTGCTGCTTTGGTTACATCATCATCAGAGGTAGACTCGGATGAAAATCCGGGTGTGTCCATAATGTGGAGCTTTCTGAGACAATCAAGCGGGTATCTGACTTCGAACCTTTTGTAATCCTGCTCCTGGGTTTTGGCCTTCTTCTTCATGTCGCTGCCGTAAGAGTGTGTGCTCAACCTGATGTAGTCCTGATGAGCGATGTCTGCGAGATGATCATCCTTGTCGACACCGAAGAAACCTATTTCATCCCCATATTTGATGGTAGTCACTTTTGCGGTAGCTGGCGGAACGTCCATTCCGACTATCTCATCACCAAGCAGGCTGTTGAGAACGGTTGATTTCCCTGTCTTGAACGAACCAACAATCGCAATCTCGAGGGGATATGAATCCTTTTCGATCAGATCTGACCTGACCCTGTCTTCAGCCACTTGCTTTCTCAGGAGCTCTTTCTTCTCCCTGAGTGTCCCTTTCTCATCATCGCTGAGCAGACTCAAATCGCTGGCAAGGAGTTCCTCATAAAAGGATGCGATCTTCTCCAGCTTATCGAGTGTGTTGTTCATCCGAGCTTCTCCATTTCCATCAGATCAGTTTCGATGGTTTCTATCTGAGACTTCTGAGAATCCGAGTAAGTGTCTCTTTCACTCCTCAAAGACTCGAGAGCTTCCTTCTTCCGACTGATGGATTCCTGTATGTCCCTTGAAATCCTTTCTTCTACAGCCTGTCTTGCGAACGCGAATGCCGCTGAAACCTTTATGCGACCATCTTCGAGAAGCTTGTTCCTCACCTGAGGTTCGAGAACGAGCTTTGGCAGAACAAGTTTCTTCAACATCTCAATCGGATTGATTCTTCTGAGAGTGTTTCCAATCCCGCTAATCACTTCATCAATACCGGCATCTCCACCTGATCGGCCTTCCCGTGACCTCGCGAGTACTCGCTCGAGACCCCCGGCCATTGCCTCACCCAACTCAAGACCTGCTTTTCCCCCGGGGAATATCCAGGCCGTCAGAAGGAAGCTGCCTATGTCGACAACAAGCGAGGCGATCTCGGCCGAAGCTGCTGCTGATGCGAGGTTTACCTCGCTGCTCATTTCTTCGACATCGATCGGGTTACTACAATCGATTTCCGACAGCCTGGTCTTTATGGCTTGCACCAAATCCTCTCCGAACTCTATGAGGAGATCCGAGTAATCCTCCTGTTCCGTGACAGCTTCGACGATGACAGGTGTATGTTGATTTACAATCCCGTTCAGGTCGCTTTGGCATTTCCTACCGTTCTCGGTAATCAGGGTAAGCAGTCGCTCCTTTTCGCGGATCAAGCTGTTCATCTCATCTATTGTTCTCTTGATCTTTTCATCGAGCTCAGGGGTAGAAAGAATGATGGATGAGGCCTTTTCCCGTAGCATGGAAATAATCGTCTTAGCTTCGGCCAGCATCTGTTTGCTGAATCTGGAAGCCTCGATATCCCCCCTGCTCTTCACAACACTGTTGATGAGGATGTCTCTTAGGGTAATGAAACCGCTAGATGCCAGAACACTATCATCCTGGTTCTCGATACCCTGCATGGCTTTAAGAGCCGAAAGCGCAATGATTCTTGGATTCGGGAATATACCCTTGAGAACTGCCTCAAAACTGCGGGCACTTCTTTCTACATCGTCAATGGATTGTTGATCTGCCTTGTTCAGGACAAACACGATTCTGGAGAGAAGCTCGTCCGAGAAGGCGGAGAGAAACGTCATGTCTTCCGCCGATGGAGAGCCCTTATTGATATCGAAGACAACGAGGGCGACGTCGATGAACGGCAGATATCCGAAAGTGATGTCATCATGGGTATCGTTGATGGAGTGGACTCCAGGTGTGTCTACTATTAAACACTTCTGGAGATTGAGATCCCTGAACTTCGCTTCAACAAGAACAGTCTTCCCCTTTTCGTAGTTGATCACCTCACGAGCAAGATCGGATCTCCTTATCTCAGTGATCGTCACGCCATCGTCACAATCTCTCCTGACTCTGAACGATTCCGATTCAGATGGCGATATTTCAACGACATTGGCATTGCACGGGATCTCCATGACTGGCATGAGCGGCTGCCCGAGTAATGCATTAGCAAGTGTGGATTTACCGGATTTAAATGGACCGATTACAGCAACTGTGACTTTCCAGTCTTCAGGATTGCAGTTCGACAATTTCTCAAGTGTTTCAATCAGTCCGTGCCGTTCAGCGATGCTCATCAACTTCGTTTTCATGCCCAGCGCATCCATCTTTGCCCTCCTCGAAGAATACAAGTGCTGAATGGAGTACTCCACATTTTAGGAACGAGTACACAGAGTTGGAGGAGAACAAATAGGCTCAGCTCCCACCCTTTATCCATTATTTCGGATTGAACGGTTTTCTCTCGTGAATTAGCTGCTGGCTTGCCTTTTCTAGGCACTGAACACCTTCTTGTTGTGCCAGTCCAGGAACTCCCTCGACGGCCTCTCGGCGGGGTTGTCTGGAAGGGTAAGCAAAGTACGGCCGTGAAGGGCGTAGTACTCTTTCCCGTTGTTGAACTCCTCGCGGATCCGGGGGCTGACCTTGATGTGGTAGTCGGGTGTCACGGTCATGTAGCCCGCGTCGAAGAGGGTGTGGAGGTCTGAGCGGAGGAGAAGCCCGTTGCTCGTCCTGTGGGGGCCGCCCTCGGCGTACTGCCTTATGTGAGCTGCTTCCAGCACGGGCAGGGTTTTCTCGCCGGTCATCGCGCAATGGGAGTTGTATGCCTGGAGGACCAGGGTCTTGAATGCCCCCTGACCGAGTCTCGCCCGTGTCAGGTATGCGGATCCGTATCTGGCGTCGTCGTCTGATATCTCCCTGGCTTCGAGAGCGACTGCACTTTCACTCAAAAGCGCCGCTTCGACGAGGCTGGCAGCCATCGGGTCGTCACTGTTGTATCGCCTGCCCTGTTGAATCCCGGTGACAGGCCAGTTCGACGGTGGGTCGAACCAATCATCCTCGTCGAGGAAGACCGGGTTGTTCAGCGTTGTGCATCCGATCCACCTCTCCTGGTGCTTGTCGGAACCGTGTCTCAGGATCATCTCCGAGAAGGACCGGAAGTCCCTCGCGCCGTTCTTGGACTCGAACGTCCGCCAGGCAAGGGACAGGGGCATGTTGAAGTGGGTAACGAAGCGGGCCCACCCGGCTATCTTCCGTCTCGGGCTCTTCAGCTTGAAGAAGAAGATCTCGCCCGGCTGCAGCACGCGGAACGAACAAGGACCGTTGGGATGCCAGAAGTTGACCTCGTCGGGTTTCATGGCGGACAGGAAATCGAACCAGGCGTTGTCCGTGATCCCGATCCAGATCGTCATGCCTGTCCGATTCCCCCGTTTCTTCGGGATAGAGAGGGAGAGGATCGATCCGGCGATCCGGGATCATCGATGGTTTGGAGAGAGGACTTCTGCGAATGGAGCCAGGCTGACCCTTCGAGCCTGGGTCTGGCTTCCGGATGCTGGCGCATCATGGTCCGGTAGGTCATGGCTCCAATCCGTCAGTGCCCTCGAGGTTCACTCGGGGACACATGCAAACGAGTATCGACAGGCTTCCAGCGAGAGTCAACCTCGCATCACACACCATCGGCGTCGCGTACACTCGAGGAGACATGCTCATAAAGGAAGCAATCGGCTTGCCAGAAATGCAGGATCGACCGAGATCACTTTACCGCATGTAGTTGCCTGATGAGCTAAAGTACAGATGCCAGGCGATTCATGAGATTCTGATGCCTGGACGGGAGACAAGGCTCGCAGATTGCTTGTCATAGCAATACGTACCCATCGAGACTGACGGTCTATCCCTCGGCCTGTATCGCGTTGATGTCCGATTCCAGCGACTTCAGCTCGTCAAGAATCTCTTCAAAGGAAGGCCGCTCCCTGTAGATCATGTCCTTCATCATCTCGTAGTCGGCACTGTGCGCCCGTGCTACTTCCGGAGAAGGGATGAGCTTGAAAGAGCCTGGTCTGGCGAGTTCGTATCGGGCCCATGTCTGATGGTAGAACCGGCTGACGAAGTCGACGACGCTCTCCAGAAGTGATGGATCGTTCAGTGCTTTCTGCCTTACTTCCGACCGGGCCATCTTCATCACGTCGTAGTAGTGCCTGGAACACCTCGGTGGAACGGTTCGGTTCTCTCTATGCGCCTCTCGGTGCAGCGTGACAGCCTTCTCCCAGAAGGTGCGTTCGGCGACGATAGCCACGACCTCGAAGGAAGGTGATTCAAAGAGCCGGGGGAAGGCGTCGGCAGCAAGAGCCTGAATCGGAAACGACCCATTGGGGAAGGAACTCGAGACGGGGCCGATCTCGAGCAGGATACCGCGGCGGAGCGAGCCGCTTGTGAAGGATTCCGGGTACTCGACGTCGACATTACATGGATTGTCGTGAGCTTGTGTCAGACGGCAGATATCACCAAGCTTCCCGCTCAACAGGGGCAGAATGACCCGGGAAACGTATTCGCCCGCTCTACGTCTTTGCAGCTCGAGAAATACCTGCTGCTGCCTGCCGGATCTGGCCGTGTATGGATCCTCCGCCGTGATGGCATCCCACTTCAGTACGAGGTCGATGTCTTCGGAGAACCTGTCTATCAGCCCATAGACCTTCGACAGGGATGTGCCGCCCTTGAAGAGGAGCTGGCCGGATAGGGGACCCGGGGAGAACAGCTTCTCGAGGATGAAACAGACCCAGAAGTCCTTCTCGATTACGGCCGGCAGGATTCCCTTCCGGCTGGCTGCTTCCATGAACAGGTCCATCCGGTCCCTCGCAGGGAGCCTGGCGATCTTATCCACGCGCTCCTCCTTCGCAGATCTCGCGTATCGCCTGGTGGATCCATCCAGCGGCGGTTTTCGTGTCCTTAAGGATCTTCGGGCAGAGGGCCGGATTCAGCCATCTTCCTATCCGATCCATCACATCCGGAGTGACGTGATCCGGTCCGAGGGCTCTCAGCGCCTGAACGACCAGGAAGCTTTCCCGCATCCTGAAACCGGACTCCTTCAGCGATGAGTGCCTGAACTCGATCGTGTTCTCGTTGATTACGAACTCCCGCGACGGCCCGTCGGACAGGTAGGTGAGGCGGCCGGGGACCTGGGTCGAGAGCCCGAGGATGTTCAGCGCAGCCGATCCGGAGATCTGGATGCGCCAGCCATGCCTCCGGGCGATGGCTCTCGCGGCGAGATCGTAGTCGGGCGCCAGCGTCGTCTCGAGGAGATCACTGTACCTGGGGTAATCGTACAAGCCTCTGGCGATCCTTCGAATCCGTCCCTCGTTAAGCAGTCTGTGGAGCGCGACATCGACAGACTGCCGGGTGCCCAGATCGGCGAAGTCGGTCTGCGTGAACACCCAACCCCTGCCCTTGCCGTAGATTCTTGCAATTATCTTGTCTTTTATAGTTTGCGCCATTACCTACCCCGCTTTGTTGTAAGAAATATATGGCACTATTTCTTACAGACAAGCGTTTCGGAATCTACCTGTTCATTCTTTGTAATGACTGCATCTGATGCCTTTTGGATCGGTGTTACTCGATCCGGGATTCCTTTATACGGCACGGAAGCTCACGCCGGCGCCGGATCCGTCCGGCGTTTCCGTCTCGGCATCGATATGGGAGTCACTATCGGGAAGAGATTTTGCCGTGCCGTCCTCCGCCTGGTTGTCGGGTGCGTCTCCGAGCTGACCGGTCCAGTAGAGGTAGATGATGATCGGAGCATGGAGGAGTAATGAGGCGTAGCATCGAGCTACGGGTTGGCTCGCTCGATAGTGGCCCCCTGAGCCCCTGCGGGGGCTTTAGTGTGGAGGCGACCGGCGAAGCGGTTGCTTTCCTCACATTCTTGTACGATACTTCCGAAAAGCGGAAGTATCGAGCAGAAAGACGGCCATGCACGAACTGACACGGAAGCTCCTCGAAGCCGGCCCGGCGGGCAGAATCGTCAGGCAGTTCGAGATTGAAGTAATGCTCGGAGGCTCGAGGGCGCGGCGATACGGGGTGGTAAACAGGCTCCTGGCGAACGGCGGGCTGATCCGGCTGCGACGGGGCGTCTATCTCATCCCCGACCCGAAGGGCGGGACAACCGGTTCGCCGGCTCTCGCGGCAAACGCGATCCAGCCCGGGAGCTACCTTTCCTTCGAGTCCGCCCTGGCCTTCCACGGCTTGATCCCCGAAGGAGTCCGCGTAAGCCTCAGCGCCTGCCAGGGCCGCAGCCGCGAGTTCTCGAACCCGCTCGGGCTATTCACGTATACCAGCATCCCCACTGTCCCGGGCCGCTTCCTCGAAGGCGTGGAATCGACCGACACCGGCATGGGATCGGCGCTGATCGCGACTCCCCTCAGGGCGATCGCCGACCTCGCTTATGCGCGCAGGCTGTCGCCGCCCGCCAGAGAGTTCCTCGTCGGTTCGATGCGCATCGACGAGGAGGATATCGACCGGATCGAGCCTTCGGCCATCGTCTCCCTTGAAGGGTGCTTCCGCTCCGCGAGAGTGCGAGCTTTCCTCCGGTCTCTTCGTGATGAGAGGAGTAGCGGATGACGTCGCCTCTGATCAATCGGATCATGTCGTCTGAGGCGCCCGATGCCGAAGCGGAGGACATGGCTGTCCGCGAGGCCATGCAGGAGCTTGTCCTGTACGGCCTGTCCGAATCCGGCTTCTTCGCCCGCGCGGCCTTCCACGGCGGCACATGCCTCAGGATCGTGCACGGGCTGGACAGGTTCTCCGAGGATCTCGACTTCTCCCTCGATCGACCGGAACCGGACTTCGAGTGGAAGCAGCACTCAGCGATGGTCGGCAGGGTACTCGAACAGCACGGTCTGGCCGCTTCGATCGTCCAGGGGGGCGGAGCATCCGCGCTCAGGCGGTTCGACGTCCGGACTGCCGGTCCGCCTCCGGAGTCACTCAGGTTCAGGCACAGGAAGGGCAGAATCCTGCGGGTCCGTGTTGAGGTTGACACCAATCCGCCTTTCGGCGCGCTCACCACGCAATCCTTCATGGACTTCCCCATCCCCCATCCGTTGATCTGCTACGACCTGCCCAGCGGGATGGCCGGCAAGTGCCATGCGATCCTCTGCAGGGATCATCTCAAGGGGAGGGATTTCTTCGACTTCGCCTGGTATGTCGGGAGACGGATCGTACCAAACCTGACGCTGCTCCGTTCGCTCCTGGATCAGGCGGGGCCCTGGCGGGGGCGGGGGATCGAGCCGGATGCCCGCTGGCTGGTGGAAGCCCTTTCGGCGAGGATGGCGGGCGTCGACTGGGACTCGGCGCGAAAGGATGTGACGCCTTTCCTCGGGGAGGCGCAGCGGAAGGCTTTGTCCCTCTGGAGCGGCGACTACTTCGCCGACAGGATCGCGAAGCTGGAGCGGGGAATGCAGTAAGACCCAGGACGGACCGCTGTCAGCGGTCGCGCCCGTCGTACTTCGGCGCGATGCCCTTCGCCTTCTCCACCGGGTACTTGATCCGGTTCAGCACGAGCTTGTCCAGTGCGGCCGCGACGGGGTCGATGCCCAGCCGGTCGGCCAGGATCACGAGGTAGATCAGCACGTCGCCGATCTCTTCAGCGGTATGAGCCTTCTGCGCAGGCGTGAGGTTGCGGCTCTGCTCCTCCGTGAGCCACTGGAAGATCTCGACCAGCTCGGAGGCCTCGACGGACAGGGCCATTGAGAGGTTCTTCGGAGAATGATACTGCGACCAGTCGCGCTCGCGCACGAACTCGCGTACCTCTTCCAAAAGGCCGTCCAGCCCGCCGGGGACGCCCGCTCCGCCGGACGGGTCACTCATCGGCGTCCGTCCCCCCGTCGGTGAGCTGGGCCAGATCGAATCCTTCGAGTTCGGGGATGCTGGAGCCGGCTATGCCCTGCAGATCGCCGTACATGCCGGAGGTGGCCTCGAGCACCTTCTCCAGCTCCTTCTCGCGCTTCGCCCACAGCTTGGTCATGATCCGCTTCTCCGCCTGCAGCTCGTTCTGCATCGACCGGAACGCCTCTACGATGGCCTCGACCCTGGCCCTGAACTGCGATCCAGTCAGATAGGCGTAGATCATCTCCGTCTTGGTCCTCTGTCCGGAAGTGACCTGGCGCGATCGGGCGATCTCGACCAGCAGGGGGCGCAGCGCGCGGGCCAGGGGGACGGCGAGGGCGAAGGTGCAGATCCAGATGCCGTCCTGGAACATCAGCTCCTCCCCCGCCCGGGGCATTGCCTGCGTGGCGAGGATGGCTATCTCGGCGGAGCACGCCCGCTGGTCGGCCCTGAGCTTGGGCAGCCAGTCGCCGGACCAGTTCTTCGTGCGTTTCGACTCCCACAGGATGGAGCCGGCTATCTGACCGGTCTCGCTGCGCACCCGCTGGATGCAGTCGGCCCCGCGCACGCCCTTCTCCACTGGCTCGACCAGATCGAAGGGGAACTCGGCCGTGAGGGCCTCCTCCAGAGCCAGCTCCTGGACCTCGCCCTGGGCCTGCTGGGAACCCTGCTCGGCGCGCTTCTTCATTTCGTCGATCTGCGTCCTGAGGCTGCCTATGAGCAGATCCCGCTCGCGGATGCTCATTGAAAACGCCTCCTCGGCGTCCTTCCTGGCATTCTCCCGGGCGGCCTCTATGCCTTCCTGTATGCCCTTCTGGATTCTGAGGTCGAGTTCGCGCTGTCTCTCCTCCAGCGAGGTCTTGAGCTTGAGCGCCTCGGCCTGGTCGCGCTGGGCCTCGGCGAGCTTGCGTTCCTTGGTCTCGAGCTGCTCCTTCGCAGCGGCCAGTTCGGCATCCTTGGCCGAGAGCGCCTCTTCGCGCGCCTTCCGGGCCTTCTCCTCGGTCTCTGCGGCCACGCGCCGGCGCTGCTCCTCCAGCAGGGCCTCGTAGCGCCTGCGCTCCGACTCGCGGACAGGGGCCACGGCCGAGTCGGTCAGGGTGAACTCGGCGCCGCACTTCGGGCACTTGATGAAAGGCTCGGGCATTCTTCCCTCCTCGGGGCCGCGGGTTTCGGATACACCTATCCGCAGCCTCCGGCCTGATATCTAGGCGATGGGGTGCCCGGTCAACGGGCTGCGGCGTTTCCGCCGGAGTGACGGCGCATCGATAACTCATTACGATCACGCGCCGTCGCGCCCCCGGTCAACGGGCCGCGGCGTATGTTCACTCGCATGACCGTGGCGGGGAGCACGGGCGGCCTGTCCGCCCTACGGCCGTTCCGTCATGAGGGTATGTCTGCCCGATCGGGTTCTGCCTCGGTATGTTCCGCCGGACATGAATACTGGAGGGAATATGAACCTGGACGGCATCAGGAGTCTGTTCCGACGCCTGCCGGAGAATGCTTCGAGGCTGATCTCGGCTGCCGTCATTGGAGTTGTCTCGGGTCTTTCGGCCGTCGCGTTCATGCTCTGTATCCAGTTCGTGTTCGACAACGGCATCGTCCGCCTGTCCCGGATGCCTCTCCCCGTGTTCATCCCGGCCAGCCTCGCCATCGTGGTCGTTTCCTGTCTGATCGTGGGGCTGCTGCTCTGGAAGCTGAGCCCTGATTCGTCCGGCAGCGGCATCCCCCAGCTCAAGACGGCCTTCTGGAAGAACCTCGGCTTCATCGAGTTCCGCCATGCCGTCGTGAAGTTCGTCGCGGGGACGCTCTCGATAGGCGGTGGAAGCAGTATGGGCAGGATGGGTCCGAGCGTCTACATCGGCGGAGCCGTCGCCTCCAGCGCCGCCGGGCTCCTCGGAACGCCTCGGCAGGGCAGAAGGCGCGCCCTCCTGATGGGGGCTGCGGCCGCTCTCGCCGCTGCCTTCAACACCCCCATTGCAGCGATCGCCTTCGTCATGGAGGAGATGCTCAACGACCTCAAAGGCAGGTATCTGGGAAGCATCGTCCTCTCCGCCGTACTCGGGGCCTTCGTGGTCCACGCCGTCATCGGGAGACGGCCGATGTACGAAATGCCCCCGTTCGAAGCGTCCTCATGGCATGTCTACGCGCTGGTGCCGGTCGTAGCGGCCGTCGGAGCTTCGATTGCAGGGGTTTTCCAGCGCACGGTGCTCGCCTGGAGGGGACGCATCAGGAACAGGTCGAGGATACCGGCATATCTGCAACCCCTGGTCGGGGGACTGACCACATGGGTCATCGGAATCGCGGTCTTCGTGATCTCCGGCAAGCTCGGAGTGTTCGGCCTGGGCTATTCAGACCTGTCGGACGTCTTCACGGGACGATTCGGGGCCTGGCAGGCGGCGGGCCTGCTCCTTCTCGCCAAGCTTGCAGCCACTTCGGCCTGCCACTCGTGGGGCGGCTGCGGGGGAATCTTCTCGCCGATCCTGATGATGGGCGGCATGGCGGGGCTTTTCCTCTCGGGCATGGCCTCTTTGTGGATGCCGGTGTCCGATGCCGACAGGATTCTGCTGTGCGCCTGCGGGATGAGCGCCTGCTTCGGCTCGGCGGTAAAGGCCCCGCTCACCGCGATCCTGATCGTGTTCGAGATGACGCACCAGTTCACCATCGTCCCCGCGCTGATGCTGACGACGCTGGTGAGTCAGGCGGTTTCCCGGCGGTTCACCGCGCTGAACATGTACGACGATCTCCTGAAGCAGGACGGCCACGACATCGATCATCCCGTCAGGGTACACGGCGTAACCTCCTGGGAGCTCGTCCCCGTGACGGCCATCGCCTCCATGAAACCGGTGGTTTTGGACGGACTGTCGCCGGATGCCGTCCGGAACACCCTCGCCGGGCATCCCTACCGGAGATTCCCACTCGTCCTGAACGGCTCGCCGGCGGGTTTCGTCACGCGGCAGGCTCTGGAGAGTTTCATTTCAAAAGGCGTGCAGCCGGAGATACTGCCGGCATCCACCTGCCCGGAGACGGCCACCGTCCACGATGCCGCCGGGATGCTGCTGGACGCTCCGGAAGGGATTCTCGCGATAGCAGGCGCTGACGGAACCATCAGGGGCATATTGACCATGCACGATCTCGTGCGAGCGCAGGTCTGCGCGGAGGAGTAGCGGGACTCAGCCGGGCGCGATACCGCTGCGGCGCCTGATCTGGACGATCATCTTGTCCAGCTCCTGAAGGAAGCGCGAGCGGTCGGCCTTCGCGAAGGGGGCGGGGCCGCGGGTGATCGTCCCCTCCTCCCTCAGGTCGTGGAGCAGGTCGCGGACGGCCAGAATGTCGCCGATGTTGTCCTCGGTGAAGGGGCGGCCGGTGTTGCCCAGCACTTTCGCGCCCTTGTGCAGACACCTCCAGGCCAGCGGGATGTCGCCCGTGATCACGATGTCGCCGTTGCCGGCGTGTTCCGCTATCCAGTCGTCCGAAACGTCCGGGCCGCTCTCGACGACGACGAGCCTCACCCACGACGCGTCCGGCGTGCGCATCCAGGAGTTCGACACCAGGATGACCTCGAGGCCGTAGCGCTTCGCGACGTTGTAGATCTCCTGCTTCACCGGGCAGGCATCCGCGTCTACGTAGATATCCAGCAACCGGACCTTCCCCGCTCGTTTTCCGGGAGTGAACGAGCCGCTCCGGGCGGCACGGGCTCCTTCGGGTATACGCGGTGAACTCACTCGTAACGGTGCGTCACTCGCTGGTCAGCCCTTGGGCAATCGGGCGGAGTATCGATCCGGGCCGGGTTGCGGTCAACGACAGGTTTCCGGGTGTGCTGCGGGGATGCGAACCCCCCTCCGGCGGGGTGGGTCGATCCTGCTTCCAACAGAGGTGTTTGTGTCCCGATGACGGACGGTTGCAGGCCATCCTTTCGGAAGCGGTCAGGCATGGTGCAGAACCATGGGGCCGCCCGGGCTTCCCTGTTTTCGGGGCTGCGGCTATCTTCACCCTGCGGAACGCTTCACGACACCACACGCTCCCGACCGCAAGACCACAGAGATGGAGGAGGCGAGCAATGATCCCTTCCTTCACCGTGCTCTTCGCAGCACTTGCGATGACTGTCTCCTCCGGGCCGATGCAGGTGCCCGTCTCCGACCCTGTCGCCCTCCCGGCAGGCATCCAGGGCAGCATCGCCGTCCTCCCTTTCGGATACACCGGAATCGACGAGGGATGCCCCGATCTGCCGTCCTACCCCGAGTGGGTGTCCATCCCCGCCGGCGTCCGCGCCACCGGGATCGAGACCGTCTCGGCGGAATGGGCCGACGTGCCCGGAGACTGGCGGATCAGGCCCCTGCCGGCGCCTGCCGTACTCTCGTCCACGCAGTCCGCCCCGGCGTTACCGGATCCCGGGGTTTACGGAACCAACGCCTTCTGGCCGACTGAACCCGTGAGGCTTGCGGGAACCGGGTTCCGCGACGGGGAGCCCTGCGCCGAGCTGATCGTGACGCCGCTCCGCTACAACCCGGTGACGGGCATGATGCAGAAGCTCGTCTCTTACGAGATCTTCGTCGAAACAGCTCCGACGGCGACTGCCCTCCCCCGGCCGCCCGTCGGCGACCGCTCGTCGCCGCGGCGCATGCTCATAGTCACCGGCGAGGCGATCCGCCCGGCGTTCGACAGCCTTGCCTCGTGGAGGATCTCCGGAGGCATCCTCACCGAGGTGGTCACTATGGAGGAGATCTATTCCTCCCAGCCCGGCTCGGACGGACCGGAAAAGATCCGCAACCTCATCATCGACCGATGGACCGCCCAGGGGCTCGACTTCGTGCTGCTCGGCGGAGACACCGGGGTCGTGCCGTGCCGCTACGCCTTCGCCATGAGCTACCAGACGGGCGGCGGCCGTGACGACAGCCTCCCGTGCGACCTCTACTTCTCGGACCTCGACGGCACCTGGAACCTCGACGGCGACGACAGATGGGGTGAGTTGGCCGACAGCGTCGACCTCTACACCGACGTGGCAGTGGGCAGGGCTCCGGTGGACACCCCCGACGAGGCCTGGAACTTCGTGAACAGGACGATCGCGTACGAGAACGCGGCGCATGCCGACCACCTCGATGACGCTCTCCTTATCGCATCGGTGATGTGGGAGAATCCCTACACCGACGGAGGCGTTCTCGGCGACTGGCTCACCGACAACTGCATCCCGGGCTTCTACGACGTGACGAAGCAGTACGAGTCACAGGGCACTTACGGCGAAATGGAGGCGGTGGAGGCCTACAGCCTCGGCACCCATTACTCCTGCATCATCAGCCACGGCTGGTGGTCCGTCGTCGGGCCCCTATCGAGAGAAAGCGTCGATCTCATCGACTCCAACGGCCGCATGGCTGGGATGATCGCATCTTCAGGCTGCTGGACGAACGCCTTCGACTTCGACGCCGTCTCCGAGCACTTCCTGAACAACCCGAACGGCGGCAGCGTCTGCTACATCGGCAACTCGAGCTACGGCTGGGGCTCTCCTGGCAACCCTCTCTACGGCTACTCGGATATGATGGACAAGGAGCTGTTCAGAATCCTCTTCGAGGAGCCCACCCTTTCCATGAGCGAGATAGTGGCAAGGGCGAAGGACGGCTTCGTGCCCTTCGGCCGCCAGGAGAACGTCTATCGCTGCATCATCTACATAGTCAACCTGCTGGGCGATCCCTCGCTCGTTACGCACCGCATGGCGCCGGTCGCGCCCGTGATCTCCGCGCCGGACATCGTCACCTCCAACACGCGGTTCATCCCCGTGACGATCGAGACCGGGCCGATCGATCCCGGGGTCGCAACCGTGTGCATCCACGGGCCGGGATTCTCGAACTACACCGTCGCGACCCCCGATGCGTCCGGCCACCTGATCGCCGAACTGGCCGCACCGCCTACGGGCGACATGAGGGTGACCGTTTCCGGCACGGCGATAAGGCGGACCAGCATCGTGCTTCCCTTCCAGGCCGGGCCGAGCCTCGTCATCGAGGACGTCGCGATAGATGACACACCGGGATTCGGGCATCTCTCGCCGGGGAACCATGCCGATCTGCGGATCACCCTCCGCAACCAGGGCACGGTCGCCCTGACCTCGGTCGAGCTTGACGCGACGCTGACGGAAGGCCCGGCGACCATCACCGGATCGACGATATCGTATGGGTCGCTCGCCCCCGGCGCGTCCGGCGACGGATCGGGAGCGCTCGCCATCGAGGTCGATGAAGGAGCCTCCACCGGCGACATCGTCCGTCTCGCGATCACCCTCACCTCACAGCAGGGCTCCTGGAGTTTCGATCTGCCTCTGCTCGTCTATGCCCCGGGGCTCTGCGTCTCCATGTGCACGATTGACGACTCGGCAGGCGGCGACGGCAACGGGTATGCCGAGGCGGGCGAGAGCTTCGATCTCCTCGTCGATCTGGCCAACATCGGCCTCCTCGAAGCCACCGATGTCGAGGCCGCCGTCCCCGCCGGGCCGTCGTGGCTCTCGTGGACCACATCCACGGGAACCGTCGCCTCGATACCGGCCGGCGGCACCGGCACCGTGACGTTCAGCGGCAGCCTCTCCGCATCGGCTCCGGCCATCGCGGTGCAGAACTTCCTGGTCGAGATGACGGCTTCGCCGGACTGGGCCGGCCAGGATACACTGACCCTGATAGTGGGCGACTTCGGCATGTCCGAGGATGTCGAATCCGGATCGCCGGGGTGGACGCACTCGGGCGCGGGCGATCTCTGGCACGTCACGGCCTCGGCAGGCCATTCGGGTACACACTCCTGGCACTGCGGCGACCCGTCGGGCGGAGGATACGGGCCGTCGATGGATGCGGTGCTGCGAACCCCGCCGGTCTATCTTGCTCCCAACGCCGAACTGACCTTCTGGTCGCGCTTCGATCTCGCCCTCTACGGAGCGGACGGGCTCTACGTCATCATCAGCGATCCATCCGGAACCGATCGCGACACGATAGACTTCATCGGATCGGGCGGCCTGCTGGGTTCCGGCAGCGGCAGGGGCAGGAACGACATGCAGTGGCTGCCCCGTACCTACGACCTGTCCGGGCTGCGCGAGCCCGGTTCGGAAGTCCGGATCGAGTTCTCGTTCCACTCCGACGACTCTGACGAGGGCCCGGGATTCTGGCTCGACGACTTCACGCTGAACGGCTGCTACACCGGAAGCCTCGGCTTCGGGGGCGGCGCCATCCCCCGCGCGCTCTCGGCGGGCGCGCCGTGTCCCAACCCGGTGAGGGGGAGCGTCGAGATGTTCCTGGCCGTCCCGAGGTCGCCATGGACCGCCTCCGTCTTCGACACCGCGGGCAGGCTGGTCCTGCGGGAGGCTCACGAGCAGCCCTTCTGCGGCACTTACTCGCTGGACATGTCGGGCATGTCCGCGGGAGTGTACTTCATCCGCATCGAGTCGTGCGGGGCCTCCGTGGTCAGACGGGCCGTGCTTCTCGACTGACCTGTCAACCCGTTGGCGCGGGACGGACTCATCCGCGATAATCGGGCCATCCATCTTGATGCACATGACGCCCGGTCGTGCGCCGGGCGTTGGATGCTTTCCAGGGGAGGGATACAGGGAATGCTCTCGCTTCTGCTCGCCTCGATAATCGCTCTCGGCCCCGGAGACGGCTGCAGGCTCACGGACAACCTCTTCGGCTGGTACGACCCGGAGGAGACGCTGGACGAACCGGATGCGGCTCTCTACCCGGAGGAGGATCTGGCTGTCGTAGAGACGGCCATGGCCCGACTTCGCGTCTTCGAACCCATTACACAGATGCCGGGGCACCTGTTCTTCGAGGAGTCGATCTCGCTCCAGAAGCGCCAGGGGCTGGAGCAGACCGCCGCCGCCCTCTCGGACGATCCCGGCTACAGGAGCGCGGTCGCCGACTATCTCGCCGATGCTTCCATCCTGTACGAGTGGGAGGGGATGCATGAAGGCCCCCTGGCCGAGGCGGAGTACGCCGAGCGATTCCTCTCCGGGCACCCCGGGACGGTGATAGAGCCATTCCTGGTCGTGTTCCTGCTTCACAGATACCGCGCAGCCTGGGAGTGCGCCACGGTGAGGGGCGACACGACGGTTGCCGCCGAGGCGCTCGCGGCCTTCACGGGTCATTACGGTAGAGTGGCTCAGATCGCCAATCCGGTGCTCTCCCTCGTCGCCCGCGAACTGAAGGAGGCCTCTTGCGTTTACATGTACGGCGACTTCCCGGACTGGCCCCGCTGACGGAGACCGCTCTCGCATAAACACATCCGTCAGGCCGCTCAGACAAGGTACGGGCGCCGGCCTCCCGGCGCCCTCTTCATTGCGATTCCGAAGGCCCGGGGATTCTGGAAGCTCAGCCTTGAATGTCCGGTTCGGACGAATAGTACCTGATCGCACGACGCCCGATTTCACGGGTGGCGTACCAGTCGAAGGCGAATCCGATAGGCGCGCCTATCAGGGGGGCGGAACGCCTGAAGCGGGTGACGGACTTCCGGCCCAGCCTGGCGGCTATCTTGCGGCCGAGGTTTACCCAGACCTTCGCCATGACCTCCTGGGATATCTCCTTCTGCACCGCCTTGCGCGTCATGGTTTTGGAAACCTCGATCCCCAGGCGCTTGAGGGCCTCCTTGGCGGTGCCGCCGGCAAGAAGCACGAGGACGTCGGTCTTCAGTTCCGTCGGATCGATCGCCCTGCCGAATACATGGGCGATCGCGATTATCATCGCGATCTGGATCCTCCACGATGCGAGGAGGTCCGCCGGAACCATGACGGGCATGGTCGCAAATCCGCCGAGCCCGGTCGCGGCGCCTACGAGCCCGTTCTTGAAGGCCTTTCTCCGGATTATCCGGGTTGCGAGTTCGACTTCGCCTATGCCGGGATGCCGTAGCCTGATCCTCTCCACATAGAGGCCGATCCGAGGGCTGGCGGAGGCGATCATCCGATCGACCATCCTCTCGATGGCGCCTGCCCTCGAGGCCGGGTTGGACGGCCTCGAGGAAACCGGAGCCTGCGATTCTACGGGTAGATCCATGAGGGAAATATGATGGGACCGGACAAGCCGATACAGTCGGTGATGGATCAGGGCATCTTCCCGGTTCCGCCGGGAGAACGGACTCCTTCGGTGCTGCACGGCGCCCGTGCCCGCGCCGTTCGTGCCGAGCCGTCGACACGGGAGTAGAATTGACCGGGTTCGAGTATAATCGATGGACTCGAACCGGGAGGTTGATTTTGGCGCAATGCAGGGCGAACGACTGGCGGAGACTCCTCGAGGAGGTGCGGAGCGCCGCGGCCAGGCTCCGCGGCAGGACGGACCCGATGGCCCGATGCCTGAACGAGGCCGCGTCCCGGATCCTCTACCTCGCGGCGATGGAGGAGAGGCTGGACGACGAGTATTTCGAAACAGCCCCCATGGATCTCCTCGAACGCGACAACGCCGCGTTGTTCCCGATCATCGAGGGCGACGACTATGCGACGAGCCTCGTGAACCCCACGGTTGCGATCCGTGAACTCGGCCGCGAGCCGGGTCAGGCGTTCGCGGGCTGGAGGTTGCTGATCGAATCCTGCACCAACGCCGTGTTCCGGCACGACCTGGACAGACTCTGCCTTGTATTCGGAGTGCTGCCGGCCCTCGTCTCGCTCGACGGCCCGGAGGGCATTCCCGCCGTGGTGGTCGAGGCCTACCGGAGGGGATGGGCCTCCCGATTCCTAAAGAGCAACCTGGAGAGGATGGATCCGGCCTTCACCTTCTACCGAGATACCGTCTTCGCAGCAGTTCCAGGCGACCGCCGATACCTGTACCGGTTCGGCGTGAGGATAACCCCCGCGGACATGGACATGGCGACCCACGTCGAGGGGCTTTCGCACGAGAAGGCGGACCTGATGGCCCGCTCGATCGTGGGCAGCTTCGTGCTCGGATTCGAGATGGACGGGAAGGATCTGTCGCGGAAGAAGACGGCATCACTCCACATCCCAGCGGGATTCGAGAGGATAGGCAGGAAGATCGACGCAGAGATGACCAGGCACTCGCTCAGAACGGTCTTCAGCGGGATAACGGTCAGGCAGAGGAACCGCCAGTTGAACTACGACCACAGGTTCGACTGGGCGCTGTTCCTCGACGCGCCGACACTCGATTCCTTCATGGCGGACGCCCGCAGGGGCTGCGAAGAGGCCGGCTCCCGTCCGGCCGCCTACTCCGGCCCGATGCTGATCGGCACCTTCGGCGAGGAACCCTTCACCCCCATCCCGAACCCCGATGCCGTCTCGCCTTCGGACGAGGCGAACGCTCTCTATAACGAACTTTCCATGAAGATGAGCGAGATGATGGACGGCTTCTGTCCCAGGGCGGAGACGGGCTTCGTGATGGCCGACTTCCCCGGCCCGGAGATCAGGGGCGACTTCAGGGCCATATTCGACGAAACCGTCGAGATGAACACCCTGGACAACGACGAGTACATGGCCATCCACAAGGTTCTCATCGACGCCCTCGACTCCGGCGACAGGGTGAGGGTGAAGGGTGCGGCCGGCAACAGGACCGACCTCGAGATCGCCCTCCATCACCTGGACGACCCCTCCAGGCAGACCAACTTCGTCAACTGCGTCGCGACCGTGAACATACCGGTCGGAGAGGTCTTCACCTCGCCCGTGCTGAAGGGCTCGAACGGCATCCTGCACGTGGAGGAGGCTTTTCTCGAAGGCCTCAAATACAGGGATCTCGTGATCGAGTTCAGGGACGGGTACATTGCGGACTACGGCTGCGCCAACTTCCCCGATCCCGAGGAAGGCAGGAAGTACATATACGAGAACCTGATCCACCCGCACAAAACCCTTCCGATCGGCGAGTTCGCCATAGGCACCAACACGTTCGCATACAGGATGGCGACGAAGCATGGGATCATGGATCTCCTGCCCGTCCTGATTCTCGAGAAGACAGGACCGCACGTCGCGATCGGCGACACGTGCTTCTTCATGGAGGAGGACCATCCCGTCCACAACCCGCTGGACGGCAAGGAGGTGATAGCCCGGGAGAACGAGAAGTCCCGCCTCCGGAAAACCAATCCGATGGAGGCGTACACCTTCAAGCACACCGACATCACTCTGCCTTACAGGACTCTCGGCAGCATCTCGGCGGTTGCTCCCGACGGGCGCGAGGTGTTCCTGTTCCGCGACGGCAGGTTCGTACTGCCGGGTACGGAGAAGCTGAACGAGGCGCTGGAAGGCTTGTGAGGCGCGAGGTTGCCGATGGATCGAACCTTCACCTTCCGTGAGAATGCCGGGAGCAGCCGATCGTGAACGGCAGAACCGCGTCGATCGCCGTCATCGCCGCATCCGCCGCAGTGCTGGCCTTTGTCGTCCTCGACCGGACGGGAGCGCTCCGGCCGGAACGGACCGAGGCCGGCCCGGAGTACATCGAGGCCGTAAGAGGCCTGTACCTCCTGGAGCTGGCCGAGATGGAGTTCGGCTTCATGGAGTCGAAAACCGTCAAGCGGGACTGGTGGAACAGGATTCCCTTCGACGAGCTGGTCTGCGAACTCGAAGTCGGAGTCTACTACACGGTGAGAGTCACGGCGGGGATAGACATGGCCGGAGTGCCGGACGACATCCTCCGCATAGAGGGGAGGAGGGTCTGCGTCTCGCTCCCGGCTCCGGAGATCGTCAACACCGTAGTACGCGAGTCCGGCTCCACCTGGATCAGGACCGGAGGGCCGCCCAGGAACTGGGATGCCGAGGTGGCCGCGATCAGAGCGTCGCTGGAGGCGGATGCGGCCGCCGAAGCCGAAGAGGATGCCATCGAAGCCGGGATGATCCAGACGGCGGAATCGGTTGCCGCCGCGCACGTTACAAGAGCCCTCGAATCAATGGGAATGGAGGAGATCCATGTCTCCTTCGAATGACAACAGGACTCTCCGGACCATCGCATGGGTGCTGGGGGTGCTGGCGGCCCTGGCTCTCCTGGCGCACCTGGCCCGCCGCCCTCGTGGGGAGGAGATCACCGTCGTCTTCCCTTCGATCGTCTCCCTCGTGAGGACGACTCCCGACTACGTTTCGCTCGAGCGCACCTACAGCGTCGAGGAACGAGAGACGATCGAGGTCTGTCGGCTGGGGGTCCGGCTGGGGGATATCTCCATGCTGCGCCGGTATCCCGTGAGGGTCAGAGCGGAGATCGAATGCGACGCGTTCGACGGCAGTTTCATCTCATACACGGAGACCGACTCATCGTGTTGCGTTACCCTGACCCTGCCCCGGGCGACCCTCCAGCCTCCCGTGATCATGACCGAGGGGGTCTATAGACCAGAGCCCGATGCCGATGGGCTTGGCCCGATCTGTATCCCCGCCGAGGAGAGGGCGGAGTTCATCGCCGACTACGACGCTCTCATGGAGCGGAATGCGATTACGGAAGCGATCGGCCTGGCCCTCGAGGACGGCCTTCTGGAGGAGGCCGAAGCTCGGGCGGCGACCGGCCTGACCTCAGCCATACTGGCCCTGCTCAGGGCGGGGGGGTTCGAGAACTGGGAGGTCAGGGTCGTCTTCCGCGATGCACCGGGAGGCGGACCCCTCCCCGACCACGGCCCGGCGGCGGCTGAAAGGCTCATTTCCAGCTGAACCTGATTGCTCCCTCGCCACCGCACGGCCGAAACCCTGCTTCACCCATCCGGGAAATCCCTCTGTTTGCCCTCCGTCGCACAGCCTTGCCCGGAGTTGCCTCCGATTCTCCCTGAGGCGGATATTCACACGGTCAGCAAAACCAAGTGGAGGGGGAAA
>ERZ1026800.272-NODE-272-length-47474-cov-10.574841_pt1 | contig 47474 bp, 45 predicted proteins | sample MGYA00520873_ERZ1026800 | MGnify/ENA primary metagenome ERZ1026800 (study PRJEB33270, sample SAMEA104284475) | anaerobic digester metagenome | biome: Anaerobic digester microbiome; feature: mesophilic sludge digester; material: Anaerobic digester biomass | place...
TCAAAAGATTCAAAGCGTATTGCAACTCTGTGCTTGAATAATCAAATCAAGAGATCTCGGGTTTTTTCCGATGAAGACCGAGAGCTCAGGAACCTAACGCGAGCCAGGTCAGGATATGTCAAGACACGAACTCAGTTCAAGAATCGGATACACAAATATCTCTCATCAAACGGCATTAAACTCAGCTCTTCTATGGACGACATATTCTGCAAATCAGGAACACATATCATAAGAGGTCTGGCTGAAGACAAGCCCGTCGAAGAGATCCTGAAAGGCATACCCTCCGGAAAGATCAGGAAAAAGCAAGACGAGATCAGATCAGCACTTGCCAATGAACTGAGCGAGACAAATCGAATGCTGATCAGCGATTCTCTTGAAATCATGGACAATGTCGAATCCAAAATAGAGAAGACAAGCCTAAACATTCTGAAAAAGATTCAAAATAAGAGCAAGGATCTGGCTATCGTTATGTCCATTCCTGGAATCGCATTTATCTCAGGTTCGGTCATCCTGTCAGAGATCGGAAATTACAGAGATTTTCAGACCCCTGAACAGCTGGCGAAATGGTGTGGCCTCAATCCTGGAGAAAATGAATCTGCCGGCAAAAAGAGGAAATGCGGGATCACAAAGCGCGGTTCCAAGTATATCCGAGTTGTACTTGTCGAGGCTGCCCAGACAATAGCTAATATGAAAAATACAGGGCTGTCCAGATTCTACAAGAGGCTGAGCAAAAAGAAGGAGCACAATGTGGCAATCGTTGCCGTAGCCAGGAAACTCATCTGTCTGATTTATCATCTTCTGATCAACCAGGAGTTCTATCAAGAGGTTGATTGCAGAAAGAGGAAAAAAGGTCGAAATGAGTCCTGCCATGAACCTTCTTTGAAGGATGAGCATCTGACGGATAAGGTAGCTGCAATTGTAGATGCCTTTTATGGAATGAGCGATAGTAGCCGGAAGAAGGCTCTCTTGCGAGCGCTTGAAGATATTTCTGTGAACAAGCCCGACCAGAAAAGGTCATCTGATGGAGGTGGATAGCTAGCCTCTTGCATTTGATTTTTTTTGGTTTTCCATGGGAAACACCAATGGGAACCAACGCAACCTTCCCCAAAAATAGGGCCTATCCATTTCTGCTAAGAAGTGGCCCCTGCCCGCCTGTAAAATTCGATGCTAATTATAAAATAATTAAACATTCGCTTTTGCATATGAGTTTTACGTTGCACTTTCATTCTACATACAAATAATATTCGTATTGTTGTATCTAAGACCATCAACGGCCAGCTTCGTTTGTACCCAAGCCTCCCGGCGTTGAGGGGGCCCAGGGCATTAGCGCGGGAGGCCCACAGGGCCGACTCGCGGCGTGCACTAAAAAAACAGTCTGTGTAATTCAAAAGAACCTTGATAACAGCACTTGATTAGGTAAATCATTATATCCAATATCCTCCGAGCCTCATAGAAGCAGTTCAAACCTTTGGCCAGGCCCGCCTGGCGAATTTTCTATCTCAATCCAAAACCATCGACGCAGCGAATACAGCCCTCAAAAAAAATTTGCCAGATCATTCCGCTAAAGTTCTCATCACCTTCGCCTCAGCCTTCACAGGCACTGGATATAGCATCTGGGATCCTATCCTCTCCATGATCTCCTTAAGCCTTGAAGCATACTCCTCTGCTCGATCCTCGGGAACCTCCAGGATGATCTCATCATGGATAGAGCCTATTATCCTCGCCTCCTCGTCCGACAGCTTCTCATAGACCTCAGCCATCACCAGCTTGATCAGATCCGCTCCCGTCCCCTGGCAGGGGGTATTGTACATCTGGAACTTGCTGGCGGTGATCCCTGCCCCAAAGCGCGGCCAGATCCGCCTCCGCCCGAGGATCGTTCTGGTGGCTGTCAGTGGCAGGGAGAAGAATCCACGCATGCAGTTATGGAAGTGGTGCTGCATAGTGTAACTCATCTGGGATAGCTGCATCTTCTGCCACTCTCTCACTCCCGGATAGCTGCAGAAGAACCTCTCCAGGCGCTCTTCCGTCTCATCCAGGCAGATGAATTCGCCATAATCGGAGAGGATGCGCCACTGTAAGCTCTTCGCCGATCCTCCATAGATGAGAAGGAAGTTCATAGCCTTGGCCGCCTGCCTCTGCGAATCAGTCACCTCTTCGAAGGGCGTTCCGCTGATCCGGGAAGCAGTCAGGCGGTGCAGATCGATTCCCTTTATAAAGGCCTCCTGCATGGCCTCATCCCCGGAGATACGGGCCATTATGCGCAGCTCGATATTGGAGAGGTCGGCCTTGACATACCTTTTGCCTGCAGCCGGACGAAATAGCCTCCTAATTGCCGGGGCATCATCTCCCCTGCGAGGGATCTGCTGGGCGTTGGGATGGCGAGAGCTGATTCTCCCCGTAGAGGAGGGAATCTGGAAGTACTGAGGATGAACCCTGCCGTCCAGAGGATGAACCTTCTCCAGCCATTTGTTCAGAAACAGCAGATTATAGGAGAGATGCCTGTAGCGCATAAGAGCCTCAGCGAAAGAGCAGCCTGCTGCAGCAAGGCTCTTCAGGACCTCCGCTTTGGTGTTGGCAGGCCGGTAGCCCCTCTTCGCCAGAAAGGCCATAACATCCTCTTGCCGGTCGGGATTCAGGTAATAGCAGAGCCTTTTGCCGTCAAATGAGACTGTGACAAATCCCTTCCTCTCTGCCTCATACTGCATCCTCCAGATCTGATCGATGATCTCATCCTCCTCCTGGTCGATGAGCTCTCTTGCTCCAGAGGAGTCCAGGCCAATCCCCGAGATCTCCATCTCCACCAGGGCAATAGCTGCGCGAAACTCCAGGTCTGCCACCCTCTGCAAATCGTTTTTGGCCAATAGCTCCGCAAGGATATCATGAAGCGGCAAAAGGGCGGCCGCTCCTTGGGCAGGGCAACCCTCTTCATCCAGAATGATTCCCAGATGCCTTTCCGCCAGGGAGGCCAGGCTGTGATCGACAAGCCTCTTCGTCCAGGGATTTTTGGGATTGCCGGATGGAGTCAGATAGTAGTACCCAGACCAGCAGATCTGAGAGGCGAGCATGATATCAAAGACGCTGCAGAAGTTCAGCTTTCGACCGGCTCTTGCCCTGATGAATGAGAGAACGAACTTCGAGTCGTGCAGAGTCTTCTTGATCCTCCCGTTCTCCAAGAGCCCAGCCAGGTCACCGATGATGCCCTCTTTCAGCTCAGGGCGGTCAGCTATATCGACGGTATAGACTGTGCTGCTGCTGGGAGCATTGGGAACGGCGAGAGAGATTCTCTGTATATCATAGCTCAGAGGATCGGGGCCGGTGGCGGTCAAATTAAGGCCAAAGAATCCAGCCATTTCTATCTCTCCTAATATGGATTCCCATTCAGGCAGCGACTGAACCATTGTGATGGATTGGGGCTCAAGGCGATCGATCATATCAACCAATAATTGTGAAGAATCACTATAAACTTTCTGAGGATCTCAATGAAGAGCATCTCTCCTCGATACGGTGGGCGGGATCGCAGGGCCATGCAGTGACAGGTGGGCCAGGTGGTGGATGTGACGCTCCCGACGGAGAAATAGAGCTACAGGCTTGAACTGCATGCAGGTATACAGTTCTACCGGGGCCGCCTGGAGAATACTAACCTTTTTTAGGCCTGTCGCGCCAGGTTAGATGCTATTGTTCTTTCTCCAGAAGATCCTTAATACCAAATAGTATTAAATGTATCAGTAAATGGTCGAAAGGGAGGAGGCAGAGGAATGCTGATAGACAAGATCAAGGAGCAAATCTTGCTGAATAATTATATAATAACATTTCATGCCCACAGGAGAATGGATGAGAGGGGCATTTCTACTGAGGATTTAGTTAATTTGATATTGGATGGAAGTATAATAGAGGACTATCCAGACAGCAGGCCGTGCCCCTCTGCTCTCATAGCTGGCAGAGCTGGCTGGCGATATTGTCACGCCGTGGTAGCTCTCTGCGAAAACCATCTGCGAATAATCACAGTCTACTGGCCGGAGGATGGAGAATGGAAAGACAATATGACGAGAAGAATGAATTGATTCCTGATATCTGCAACTGCGGTCGAGGAAGATTGCATCGGGGCAAGACAGAGTATCTCACCAGGGTTGATGATGGAGTATTAGTGATCAAGAATGTACCCGCCCTTATATGCGATATCTGTGATGAGGCTTACCTGACACCAGAAGCCTCCAGAGAGATCGACAAGATTGTCAAGGATTTTCGTGAAGGAAGACTCCTGGCAAAGCCCATTGCAGCGGGTGAGGTCGAACTCAAAATGAAAGAGGTTGCCTGATTGGAGCACCAATAGTAGAGTGGCAGGAGGAAGGCCTGGATCTTGGAGGAATGTGAATTGACAGTACACATCATCTACTCCATCGCGGTCTCCTCGCCCATCACTCCCGCCGAGCCGCTGCCCCCTCTGCCCGACATCCCCAGGGGCTCGCTGCTGATCGTGCAGAGGTGCCATCTAGCGCTATGGCATGGCACTGCACAAATAGCACAGCTCACCCGCTGCAGCAGCAATCACCTTTTATGATCCTCGCCTGGGGGCGGTGGTGGCGGCCACGCACATAACTACTTTTAAATTCCCTCCGGGAAATAGAGTCATGATATGTTCGCAGAATACATTCAGGCATCCTTGGAGCGAGCAGTCTATAAAACGCTTGAAGGAGAAGACGAGCCGATCTTTGTATCGGTCCCTGAGCTTCCCGGCGCATGGGCAACGGGCAAGACGGTAGAAGAGGCCAGAAAAAGGCTTATTGGAGTTATCGAAGAGTGGATACTTCTAGGTGTCCGGCTGGGGCATCCAATCCCTCCTATCGGTGGCCATACCATCAGCACCCCGCAGGAGTCGGTGACTGTTGCCGAGTAGGCTCACTGCAGTATCTCGTCGGGATCTGATCAAACGATTGAAAAGCCTGGGATTCTCTGGGCCGTACGCCGGACCGGATCATTCATTCATGGTCAGAGGATTCGCTCGCATCAGAATTCCCAATCCTCATAAACAAGAAATAGGCATAAGCTTGCTAGTTGAGATACTTCGAGAAGGTGGGATTTCCCGCGAGGAGTGGCTATCGACTAATTGATTTGAAGAGTGTAGAAGGCATAAGGGATAAAAAATGTGCGTTCCCATCATCTACTCCATCGCCGTTGTACCTGAGCTTCCTGGCTGCTCGGCCTTTGGCGAGACAGAGGAAAGGGCTTTGCAGGAAGTCAAGATCGCCATGAAACTATGGCTGGAGACTGCAAAAAAGATAGGCAGATCGATTCCCGTTCCTCAGAAGCGAAGCCTGATTGCCAGTCTTGCATAGGCCCCAGTTTCACCTCGCAAGTCGCTAGCAAGACATTGTATTTATATCGTCCTTCCTGCCTATTCAAGCCTCCCCGGCGCTGAGGGGGTCTCGTTGGCCGCAGCCCGGAGGGCCGACTCGCGTCATCCACTGAAAAGCATGAATAGATCGGACTCCTTTGAAATCATACCGGTGGCTAATGGGATCGATTTACCGGGGCAAGAAGGGCAATGATCATTAAATTATCTCCAGCTCTCATCCCTTCAAATACCTCTCAATCCTCTCCAGCCCTTCAGCTATCTTCTGCAGGGAGTTGGCATAAGAAAACCGCAAGTATCCTTCTCCACTGGGCCCAAAGTCAATACCCGGAGTGACTCCCACATGGGCTTTTTCCAGAATATCGAAGGCCAGAGCATAAGAATCTCCAGAGAAATGCTGAGCATTGGCGAAGACATAAAAAGCTCCCGTCGGCTCAACGGTAATTCCAAAGCCCATCTCTCTCAATCGCCGGACCATGAACTTCCTCCGCTGATTGTAAATCCTCTTCATCTCTGCCACATCCGGGCCGGTCTCCTCTAAAGCAGCAATTCCCGCCCTCTGGGCAAGGGAGCTGGCGCAGATGAAGAAGTTCTGCTGCATCTTCTGAATGGGCCGAACGAACCTCTCCGGAGCGATCAGATAACCCAGCCTCAGCCCGGTCATGGCATAGAGCTTGGAGTAGCCGTTCAGCACAAAGGCATGATCTGTGAACTCCAGGATGGAATGCTCCTTTCCCTCATAGACCAGTCCGTGATAGATCTCATCGGAGATGATGTATGGGCCGAGCCCGGCGATGGCCTTCATGTTCTCCTCAGAGAGGAGGTTTCCAGTGGGATTGGAGGGGGAGTTGATCAGAATGGCCCGGGTCTGGTCCCTGATCCGCTCTCGGATCGCCTCCGCCCTCGGCTGGAAGCCGTCCTTTTCATAGACCGGAACCCTTACCGGCACTCCCCCCAGAAAGCTTATGAAATTGGGATAACAGGAGTAGCCTGGATCGGAGAGTACCACCTCCTGGCCCCTCTCCAGGAGAGAGGAAAAGACCAGCATCATCGCCGGCGAGGTGCCTGAGGTCACCACCACCTGCTCGGGCTTTATAAAAACGCCATAGGTCTTTTCATAATGCCGGCAAATGGCCTCCCTGAGTTCCAGATCCCCCAGGCTGTGGGTGTAGTGGGTTAATCCCAGGTCCAGAGCCTTTCTCGTCGCCTCCTTGACCGCTAAAGGTACATCGAAATCCGGCTCTCCCACCTCTAGATGGATGACATCCACTCCCTGCCTCTCCAGCTCCCTTGCCCTCTCTAAAACCTCCATCACAATGAAAGGCGCTATCTCCTCTGCTCTCCTGGCGATCAAGATCCTTCTCCCATGCTGTCAGTCCAGTTGTCGGTTGACCTAAATAACGCCTTTCATTAGCATCTCACTCATCCGCAACGTCCCGGCTCAGCAGAATAAGGGATATTCTCCTTCAAGCACCAGGCCAGCTGAGAGAGCATGGGCAGGATCTCCTTCTCCTCCTTTTGCCTCTGTACCATGATCTCAGCCAGGCTGCCCTGCTCGATTCTCTTTTCGATCAGGGGAAGATACCTCTGCTCCTCCCGTGTGGCATTCCTCACCGCCAGGGCATATAGCCTCTCCAGCTCCGGCCTCATAGCGGCGACCCCGCGACGCATGCCATCCTCCAGCATAGCTAATAGATGGCTTTCACTATCCTCCAGCTCCAAGTCAGTGCGGAGGAGGGCCATGATGAAAGCACAGATCGCCATATCCGAATGCAGACACTCCTGCTCATCTATGGCCTTGATCTCCAGGCACCTCCTGGTGAAGCGCACGATCTCCCCTCTGGAGTTCACCCACTCGTGGCAAAGTATCTGAGCATGCTGCTTTTTCAATTCCCGATAGATATTGCGGTTGATCTCGACATAATCTCTGATACCCTCCAGCCTCTCGGGAATCACATTCCGGCAGATCTGGGGGATCTGGGACTGATTTCTTCGGTAGTACACCAGCCGGCTGTCCATATAGGAATTGACTTGTCCCTCGACAAAGGGAGAGGAGGCAGTCACCGCCACCAGATAGGGCATGAGCGAGCGAATCTTGTTGAACATCCCCACCAGCTCCTGCTCATCCCTATAAGGAATATTGATCTGCAGCGCCTGGATGTTCAGCCAGCCATGCTGCTTGATGCCAAAGAGCCGGTCGTATGCCTGGTAATAGTCCTGCTCATCGTGATCCCAGTAGGTCGTCTGATCCAGGGTTAGCAGGGGATGCATTCCCAGGCCCAGGAACTGGTACTCATTTTTCGTCGCCCGGAAAAGCTCTTGCAGTCCCGAAAAGAGATTCTCCTCCAGGCGGCCAAGGTTGCCCGGAGACGCCGGAATCAACTCCAGGACATGCTTTTGCAGCTCTTTGGACACCCGAATTCCCCCGAAGGCCACCTCATGCTCCACCCTGCCATTTATCCTCTCGATGATCCTGTCGGATATGGCCAGGGGGCGGAAGATGCTATCGTTTATGGAGTACTCGTGCTCCGTTCCTAAATGAGATTGTGCGGGTTGTGCCCGGTGCATTGCTGCCCTGGATACTCTCCCGAATTGCAATGGCATCCTTTTTCAGTCCTCCAGCCGGATCTCCGCCACAAGATCAGTCTGGGGCTCATCGATCTGTAGAATCTGGGCCATCTCCTCCTCAGGCACGCTTCTTATCAGATCCATGATCTTCTCCACAGAGGTCTCGAAGAGGGCATCGTATGCCTTCCGGTTAGCTCTTAGGAATCGAACCATGGGACAGATGCTCTCCCTCTTGAGGAATATCTGCAGCATATCATCCTCAATATCAAAGGTGAACGGCCCGGCCACGCAGGTCTCAGGCTTGATATCATGGATGCTGCACTTCCCATCCCGGAAGAGCACACAGAATCCATCCTGCCTGAGGCGGAGCCTCTTATATCCGACAAACTCGATCGCATCCGCGCTGACGCCGTTTTCCATAAGTATATCAATCCGCTTCTGGCTCAGGGGAGGCCTGGCCTCAAAGCAGCAGCCACCAGCCAGATGGCAATCATCGCAGGCCCGGCTCAGGGTCTGGCAAAGGTCCTCATCCATTCAAATATCATCTCTTAGATAGTGCGAAATCATCATTTAGCCTATTCAATAAAAAAGTTGATCTACCCCTCTTTAGAGTCGATGTCGCTGGAGTAGATGTCGCTCTCGCCCCATTGGCCGACCTGTGCATAGGTAAATTCAGCTTCCTGCTGATATCTGCCCATCAGACCGGCAGAAGAGATCGTCCCCATGGAAAGGTCTCGGGCATCGTCCAGAGCCTGGGCGGATACGAGATGAGAGATGATCTGTCCGAACATCTCCGGGTAATGTTCATCCTCTCCCCCTTCCAGAGAGGGATTGTCGTTCACCTCGATGACGAAGAGCTTTCCGTTGCTCTCTTTTATGTCCACTCCATACAATCCTTTACCGATAGCCCCTGCCGCTTGCTTTCCCAGATCTATTACCTCTGGCGGCACCTGATCAGCGGGCACGCTCTCCACATCGCAATAGACGATATGGCCGTTGACAGAGGCCTGGATCTTGAAGGTCTCCGAGGGTATGATATACCGGCAGGCGTAAAGCAACTGGCCATTGATCACCCCCACCCGCCAGTCGAACCGGCTCTCGATGTACTCCTGAACCACAATCCAGTCGGATAGCTTGAAGAACCTCTTGGCCACCTTCAAGAGCTCCTCCACATCCGAGACCTTCTCCACCCGCACCGAGAAGGATGTTGACGGCTCTTTGAGAACCAGAGGGCTGCCCAGCTCATCGAAAAGCTGCCTTGCCTGCTGGTCATCTAATTCCCTCTTCTTCAGAAACCTGGTCTTAGGCATGGAGACGCCTTCTTTCTGCAGGTGCATGTACATGTTTATCTTGTCGGCGCAGATCCTGATGGATGTGGGGTCGTCTATCACCGGCACGCCGTACATCTCCGCCATCCTGGCGGCCACGTAGGTGGTGTTCATGGGATCTGTGTCGGCACGGATGAAGAGCGCATCCAGTCGGGGAATCTTTTTCATATCCACGGGAAAGATGAACTCGACGGTATGGCCCATGCTCTCTGCCACATCCCGGCACTTCACCAGGGCCATGAGCTGAGAGGAGCTGCTCAATGTCTTTCTATTGACGAAGATTCCAAGTTTACTCAAAGCGTTTCACCCTCTTGTCCAGAAGGTCCTGGAGCATTTCTTTTTCCTCTTTGGATAATTGAGAGTATTTCACCGGCGCCAGGGAAGAGAGATTATAGGTGCCAGAGTTGTCCTTCACCATTACGATCTCCACCAATGGCAGCTTGAAGACCTGGTAGATCTTCTCCGCAATCTCTGCTACCTCTTCACAGCAGTTCAGGCTTCGGCCGAAAATGGAGACGCATCTGGTAACGGCAGAGGTATCAGCGATCTTCTGGTAGCAGAAAGGATACCTTCCGTGGTTGGTGATGTGCTTTACCACCTTCTTTGCCTCGTCATGATCATTCACCAGGAAGTACTCACTGGGAGTGGAGAAGTAGTTCAGGCCATAGATGATGGCCGGAAGGGGCACGAACTGGTAGGATACAGTCCAGTCGCAGACGGAGATGCCCGCCAGCTTGGCCTTCTCCAGGCATATAGGAACGATATAGGCGTCTAAAACATCCCTGCTGCTGGGAGTGGTTATGATCCCCTCATTCTCACTCTTGACAATGGCATAGTACGGCTCAGTCTTGTAGAAGTAGCTCTCATTGACGATGTACTGAGAGTCATCTTCCACTAAGGTGTACATTATATCCTTCTTAGGAATCTGATCCCGTCGTTGGTTCATTAAATGATCACCGCACGATCTGCGTGTGAGAGAATAGGTCTTTTGCTTTGGACAGATTTGCGTCCACATTGTCTATATTGTGCTGCCATTCAGGTTTTTTTCCAGACGGTACCCTACGGTGCCTTATGTGACTACGGTGCCGCTCCGGATCGGATGCAACTTCAATCTCTGAAATCTGAAATCCCCGAAGAGCGTTCTAGTCAGCATGTAGTATTTATCGTTGTCGTCCAGATGCCTTTGAACCGATCCCTGAAATCCCCCGTCCGGATCAGATTCGATTTATTCCAACAAGAAATGGAAATCGGCCCCTGGAATTCAGAGATATTTCGCGAGGATATTCCAGAGCACTCATTCCACCCAATTCAAGGGCGGATGCTAATTTTTCTCTAATAGAGCCATCAGCTCTGCCGCATTGGTTGCTGGAAGCTGGCAGACGTGATCCGAGCAGACATAAGCCGCGGCCTTTCCCTTGACCGGGACCAGATCTCTGGTAAAGGGAGCGAGCATGACGATCTCGCTTCCTGATGCTAAAACCACCGCTTTATTGGGCAGGAATCTAATTCTTATCGCGGCCAGCATCTCTTTCAGTCCCCCGTCCTCCAGGCTGCCGACCAGGGCTACCTCATACGTAGGTCCCAGAGCATAGTCCAGGGCACAGAGAAGCATTGTATACCCCAGGGGCTGGGCGGAGACTGCAGGAAGGGCAGAGCGAGCGAGGAGGGCGGCCTTCTCCTCTAAGCTTGTATCTCCCGTCAAATGCAGCAGCCTGAGGAGGTTTAGGAGGGCAATGGAGTTTCCAGAAGGCAGAGCGCCATCGTAGTACTCCTTCTTTCTGACCAGCAGCTCCTCGCCATCATCCGCAGTGAAGAAAAAGCCCCCTGCCTCCCCATCCCAGAAGTGCTTATCCATGATCTCATTCAGATGGACTGCCGCCTTCAGATACTTGACATCGAATGTCGCCTCATACAGCTCGATCAATCCCCAGATGAGGAAGGCATAGTCATCCAGGTTGGCCTGAATATCTGCTCCCTGCCGGTAGCGATGCATCAGACGCCCCTCAGGGGTCCGCATCACCTCTAAGAGAAAGTCCGCCGCCCTGCTGGCTGCCGTAGCGAGATCGGGGTCCTGCAGGGCTCCTGCCGCCCGTGCCAGGGCAGCGATCATCAGTCCATTCCAGTCGGTGAGGATCTTGTCGTCCTTGAGGGGATGGACCCTCTTCTCTCTGGCCAAATAGAGTCGGGATATCATATCGCTGGAGCGGTGGTACAGCTCCTCCTCCGGGATCTTCAGGACACTAGCAGCATCGCTAAAGCTTGATCGTTGCCTGAGGATGTTTCTTTCCCCCTCATAGTTCCCGCTCTCATAGACATCGAATAGCCGGATCAATAGCCGGAAATCCTCTTCGCCCAGGGACTCCTTTAGCTCAACTGCGGTCCAGGTGTAGAATTTGCCCTCCTCTCCCTCGCTATCAGCGTCCTCAGCCGAGTAGAAGCCTCCCTCGGGAGAGGTCATATCCCTCAGGATGTACTCCAGGATCTCGCGCACCGTCTGAGCGTACTCCTCCTCACCCGTGGCCTGATAGGCCTCAGCATAGGCCATGGCCAGGAGCGCCTGGTCATAGAGCATCTTCTCGAAGTGGGGTACGAACCACTCCGGATCGGTGGAGTATCTGTGAAATCCGAATCCCACATGATCGTAGATCCCTCCCATCCTCATGCCCTGAAGGGTGGTCTTGGCCATCTCCAGGGGCAGGATGTTTTTGGTTCTCTTCCAGCAGCGCAGAAGGAACAATATGTGATGGGGGGTGGGAAACTTGGGGGCGGTGCCAAAGCCACCATTCTCAGGATCGTAGATCGAAGAGAGGGCGCTATAGCCCCGGGAAAGAAGAGAAGAATCGAATGGCGACCCCGAGAGGGAGTCCTTATGAGCCTCCTTCTGCACGCCTGCTCCCCTGCCGCTCTGCCGTCCCTTCAGATGATCCACGATGATGTTCGCCGAGCTCATGAGGCTCTCTCGATCGTTATCCCACATCTCCTTGACCTGAGCGATCAGCTCCATCAATCCCGTCAGGCCCATATGCCCTTTTTTTGGTATGTAAGTGGCAGCGAAGAAGGGTTTTTTATCAGGAGTCATCATAACGGTCAATGGCCATCCCCCTCTGCCGCTGACAGCTATGGCCGCGGCCATGTAGATCTGGTCTATGTCCGGCCTCTCCTCCCGATCGACCTTGATGCAGATGAAGGACTGATTCAGGAGGCGGGCCACATTGGGATCCTCAAAGGACTCGTGGGCCATGACATGACACCAGTGGCAGGTGGAGTAGCCCACAGAGAGAAAGATCGGTTTATCCTCCCTTCTGGCTGCCTCGAATGCCTCCTCTCCCCAGGGGTACCAGTCCACTGGATTGCAGGCATGCTGCAATAGATAGGGGCTCTTCTCTTTACAAAGGCGGTTTTGCTGGCAGCTGGATCTTGACGGATCTATGCCGGAGCTGGGATCTTCTGTCATGGCAACCTTGGATAGCTATTGATGCTCTCTTGTATATATCAGATCGGTATATCAGACGGGATTCTTGATGAGTCGGATCAAATAGAGTCAAACGCATGGCCAAGAGTCAGATTGGCTTTTCGCTGAATTAAGTGGGTGGGCCCAGCAGAGATTATAGCCTTTGTTACTCTGTGTCTCCGCATGAAAAACTCTTAAAGCATACTGGTTTTTCATGCTTTGGGCATGATCGCTGCCTGAGGATCATGGGCCCTTTGTGGTTGGGTCAGAGCATCGCGTCTTACCACAGATGCGCAAAGATGCAACGAGTTTGCGATTCAGGTTCACCCATACAATATAGCGAGGAGCCGTCAGATTTGATCCGTCAGATTTGATCAGCGGTCTGAGATCCTGCTCTTCACGTATAATACTAATATTATTTGTATTGTAGATCTGTCAAAGATTCGCGCCAAAATATTTCTTCTTGTCAATACCACCAAACACCATCTGGTAAGATCTTATGATACTCTTTAATCCAAATCTCTATCAGAATATCATCACCATTATTTTTAATATGATTGCTATCATTTCTCCGAATATTCAGATGATACTCCATCTCTACAGTATTCGATATGTTTATATCCTTTTGAGATAAATTGGGAGTATACTCTTTGGAGTATAGGGGTGAATTTGAAATATGAAGGGAGTATTAGTTGCGATAGCTATAGTCGTAGCCCAATTGCTTTGCTGCATAGCGATGGCTAATCCACCGCTTGTGCCTCCTGTACAGTATGAACAGTTTTGTGAGAGCCAAAAGGTATCCGGAACCGGAATCATAGATGTTAGCACATCCATAGTCGATAAGAAGATCGCTCTCGAATACTACAATACAATGGCTGGAGATGGCGATTTCGAGCTCGACTCTGAGCATGCTTATTCGCAAAATTCCGATAAGCTGAAGAGAAATATATCTTCGGTTAATGGTGGTAACAAATCCGGCCTGAACATGTATGAGAGTACGAAATTGACCTATGCTGGAGACACGCCACTGATGGGAGCCAAGTTCCTCAATTCAAAGGCGTTCTATGGCGGCATAGGAGCCAACGTCCAGGAGACCTTCGCGGTAACAGAGATGGAGAAGGACCAGACGACATTCTTTGTCTCAACCACGCCATACGATCCCCAGGAGCCCGCTGATCCTCAGTGCGATGACTACTTGAAGCTCCTTCAGACCTATTATCCTCTGGAGTACTCCAAGTACATGGCCGAATCCAAGCATAGCATAACTCCTGAGGAGCTCATAAAAAGGCTGAAGAATGCCGGTAGGGACACCGATGCAGTCGAGAAGCTGATGACCTCCAAGGATGGTACCTATAACCCTGCCCACCTGATCGGCCTGGAGACCAAGAACTCCTTCAATGGTACCTGGGGCACGGATGCCACATGGCATAGGATATTCTACAAGGACATCAAAGCCCACGAGCTGTTCTCCGGAACATTCGAGGCTGAGAAGCTCATAAAGTTCCATGAGAATCCCGTACCCGAAAAGGACCACCAGCCACCCTGCGATGGCATAGATTGCTAGGTAGCTCCTGGCAATCACCTTTTTTGCTATTTTTATAAGGCATTGCTAAAAAAAGAATTGCAGGATCGGAAGGTCACGATCCTTATTATGCGAAAGCTGCTACCGTTTTATACTGGTCCCAGTGGCAAGACCACCTTCTTGTATACCTCATTCAAGACCTGAGCCAGTGCTGCATAGATTGCAGACAGTCCGCAGATGATGCCTTCATATCCGGCCAGCGTCCCGATGGCGGCGCTTCCGAAGTAGTCTCTGGCCGCCAGCAGGAAGAATAGAATGGTTAGAGTTAAGAATACTACCTGCAGAGCTCTATTGATCCTCAGGGTTCCGATGAACATCACAAAGGTGAACAGCCCCCACATAAAGAAATAGGCCGCAAAGGCAACCTTGCTGGTTGCAGTGCCAAGGCCAAGACTTGGCATGAGGAGCAATCCCACAAGAGTGAGCCAGAAGAGGCCGTAGGATGTGAAGGCAGTGGTCCCGAAGGTGTTGTTCTTCTTCCACTCCATTATTCCGGCGATGATCTGGGCCATGCCGCCATAGAATATTCCCATGGCCAGGATCATTGTATTCAGCTCATAGTATCCTGCATTGTGAATATTCAGCAGAACAGTGGTCATACCAAAGCCCAGCAGGCCTAATGGAGCTGGATTTGCGGTGTTATCGATTAGTCGCAGCGAACTCATCGCTCCTTTCTTAAAATCTTCCGTATTCTTTCCCTCCTAGATTACTGATGCAGCCATCATTATATTACTAAATATTAATCCTTTATCCTTAAAAATATTAATTGATAATAATGCTAAATGATCGATATCAACCCTACTTAGATATCTTTTTGATAAGTTAATGATAAATAATACACTTACTGGAGGACGATGTGCTCCTGCAAATCACCCTCGCCATCAGGGCCATTAAATCATTATATCAGCTTTTTTTTTATAAGATATGGGTGGGAGGATCGGCATATCAAAGGTTAAATTCGCGTGGATAGCAGCAAATGAAAAGCAGATTCTACTGGCTCTGCATATCCCACAAAGACAAATGGAATCGCAGCCCGAAGCCGCAAACAAACCCATTGTGCTCAGGAAATGTCAGCCAAGGGCATTTAATTTATATATTAAAATTTTTAATTGACACCGATTTAACTGCAACTGCAAAAATGAATCTCACACCCTGCTTATGATAATATCTTATATATGCCAATCCAAAGAGAGCGAGAATGTCAATCTAATTTAAAAAATTTTTATATGTCATGGGGTTTTTTTTAAGCCCCATATCGTATCTCTTTATCCAGAGAACGTCCAATTTCCATGGTCCCTACCCATTCCAGTACTCTGGGGAGACCGCATACAATGGACTGTTAGATATGATGGTGGATGCTTTTTTTTATTTTTATTTCATAGTATAGTTTTATCTCGTTTCTTTATCAATTCATCACAGAATGGTGGACTAAAATACTTTGGAATGCAATTCTGTCCACCATATACAGTAAAATTTATATATGATGGCCGATAAGTTAGACCAAGGATCCGGGATTCGCTTAAAGACTTTTTAAGTCATCCATCCCCTCAAGATGAATATACCCGGATCCTCCTCTCGAATTATCTGAAAATGATCCGCATTGAGATTATGGGCGGTCTTCTATTGCGATCAACCGGAATTTTGATCTATCATATAGCACCTTAATGAACTGTGACTGGCAATGATCGAGATCGATACAACCAGGCCTACAGAAGCGATAGATATCACATCAAATGTAATATTGGCCCTGCATGAGGAAGGAATTGAAGAAGGCATTGCTTTTGTCTTCACCCTCCATACCACCACCGCCCTGACGGTAAATGAAGCAGATCCCCCCCTAATGAAGGATATACAAAACCTTCTGCAGAGACTGGCACCCGAGAACGGCGGCTATCTTCATGATCATCATGATGGAAATGCCCATGCCCACCTGCGTGCAACGCTCATTGGCAATAGCATCACAATCCCTGTCGCAGAGGGCAAGCCGAAATTAGGAACATGGCAGAGAATTCTCTTCTTCGAGTTTGACGGTCCGAGAAGGAGGAGAATTTACATCAAGACCATCCCGTACAAATTATAAAAATAGCATAAATTAATCTAGTGCTTGGAGAAAGAGATCAAAAGGACGAAAAAGGTAAGAGAGGAAAGATATCCCTTTTCTTATGCCAGTCCCCTCATCCAATGTACTTTTCTTGTCTTTATTTGCTCGCTTTTTTGCCAGAGCAATTGGCACCTGTCTCGCTATCCTGAGGCATCAGATAGGAGTTCCCGAGCTCATTGCCAATTCTCTGAATGCCACCATGAGCTCTTTTGTTATCGGTCCAGGCTTGCCACTGCCTATTATTCTGCCGTCGATTTTGGTGACGGGAGCAACCTCTGCTGCAGTGCCAGTGACGAAGACTTCGTCCCCAGTGTAAAGGTCGAAAAGGCCCAGATCAGTCTCTATGACCTCAATCCCATTCTTCTCCGCCAACTCGAAGACCGCCTCTCTGGTTATCCCTTTCAGGTTATTGAGGGTATGAGGGGTGTATACCTTTTTATTCTTTATGACAAATATATTATCCCCACTTCCCTCAGAGATCCTTCCTTGGGAATCAAGGATAATAGCCTCATTTCCCCCTTTGACATTGGCCTCAATCTTGGCCAGGATGTTGTTCAGATAATTGAGGCTCTTGATATTCGGGGGCAGGGCATCGGGGGCGTTTCTGCGAACAGAGACACTGATGGCGGTCAGGCCGACCTCATAGAGGCTTCCATACATCGCCCCCCACTCAACTGCAACGATGATTACCGTGGGCTTCCTGCATTTCAGTGGATCCAGGCCCAGATCTCCATATCCTCTGGTAACTATAGGCCGGACATAGGCATCGCGCAGGTTGTTCTTGCGCAGCGTATCTCTGATCGCCAGAGCCATCTCCTCCTGGCTCAGGGGGATACAGAGCATGATGGCTTGAGCAGAATCAAAGAGCCTCCGGACATGATCCTCCAGCCGGAAGACCCGTCCTCCATATGCTCTTATGCCCTCGAAGACACCATCGCCATAGAGAAAACCATGATCGAAAACAGAAACCGCAGCGTTTTCAGCTGGAACATATTCACCATCAATATAAATAAGGCTCATAGGGAATCCTGTATCTCCATCATTACCAAGGATAAATGCATTTTGATTGAATCGATGGGTTTATTATGGAAGGAAGGCAGCTAGGTGCCTACTCTTCATGGGGTTTGGTGTCAATGGCTAAACTTGGTTTCGTCGTCTCGGAGTTCAATAGGGACATCACCTATCAGATGGAGCTTTTGGGCAGGGAGCATGCCCAGTTCCTGGGAGCAGATGTCGCAGCGGTGGTTTATGTTCCTGGAGTTTTTGATATGCCGATAGCAGTGAAGAAGATGCTCTGTCGCGAGGACATCGATGCCGTCGTGACAATCGGCTGTGTGATACAGGGAGAGACCGCCCATGATGAAGTTGTGGTCAATCATGCAGCCAGAAAGCTGATGGATCTGTCTCTTGAATGCAATAAGCCGGTAACCCTGGGGATCACCGGCCCCAAGATGTCCCGGGCAGATGCGCAAAAGAGGGTGGACTATTCCAAGAGGGCGGTGGAGGCGGCGGTCAAGCTCCTGCAGAGGCTCGGTGGGGATTAAAGAATGGTATCCGCGCGCATAGCCTCCATTCATGAGTCAACCACCCTGAAGATCTCGGCCACGGCGAAGAAGCTCACTGCCAGCGGCCTTGATATCATCGATATGGGAGTTGGCGAGCCGGACTTCGACACACCTAAGCATATCGTCGAGGCGGGCTGCAACTCCATCAGGATGGGCGAGACTCATTATGCACCAACCGGCGGCATTCCCGAGCTGCGGCAGGCGATAGCAGAAAAGCTAAACCGGGAGAATCTGATTCATTCTACCGCTGAGGACGTGATAGTGACTCCAGGGGCTAAGATGGCCGTCTTTGCCGCCATCCAGGCCCTCTTGCAGGAGGGCGAGGAGTGCATATTGATAGGTCCCTCCTGGGTGAGCTACGAGCCCAGCGTGGCCTTTGCCGGAGGATCGGTGGTCTGGGGCGAGGTTGATGCCGATTTCATGCCCCAGAACATCGCGGAGAAGATAAGTCCCAAGACCCGGATGATCATAATCAACTCCCCCTCTAATCCCACCGGAGCGGTCTTCGAGCGGCCTGTGCTGGAGGAGATCCGCGACCTGGCAATAGATCACGATCTTTTTGTGATCTCCGATGAGATATATGAGAAGATAATCTATGATCATGAACATATCAGCATGGGCTCCTTGCCGGGAATGGAAGAGAGAACGGTTACCATAAATGGATTCTCCAAGGCTTATGCCATGACCGGCTGGCGTCTGGGCTATCTGACCGGCCCCAAGGAGACGATGAAGTGGGTGATCAGGCTTCTGTCACATTCCGTTTCCCAGGCCACCACTTTTGTGCAGCGGGCGGGGGTTGTCGCCCTGCAGGGGCCCGAGGATGATGTCGATATGATGGTGGCGGAGTTTCGCGCCCGCCGGGATCTCCTGGTCGCAGGCCTGAAGAGCCTGGGAATTCCCTGCAGCGTTCCAGGTGGCGCTTTTTATGTGTTTCCGGATGTATCAGGCTTTGGGGGAGGAGATCTATTCACCGAGAGGCTGCTCAAAGAGGCCCTCATTGCCGCCACTCCCGGATCTGCCTTTGGACCAGGGGGAAGGGATTATGTCCGGCTCTCCTACGCCACCAGCCAGAATCGGATCCGTCAGGCTCTGGAGAGGATAGAGAAGCTTATTATGTGAAAATAAATATAATATTACTTTTCGACGGATGCACCTCATCTTTTTCCTGCTTTTTCTTTTATCTATCGCTATCTAATAGTTCAATTTTTGGCTCTTCGCTGAATTATGTGGGTGATTTCAGGCAGAGAATATGGCCTCTGTTCCTCTGCGGTTGGGTCAAAGCATAGCGTTTCACCACATAGGCACCGAGACATAGAGTTTTTGCGATTCAAGTTCACCCATACCAAATGGCGAGGAGCCGTTAATATGAATGCTGCACCAGCTTAACCCTGCTGCTCCTTCTCTCTTTTCATATCAGCCACTTGGAGCATCAGATCCCAGGCATTTATGGTGGATGATATCATCAACCAAATTACTACCAGAACTATCCAATCCAGATAACGTGTATCACCGTGAAGAATTCCTATTGCCAGGAAGACTACAATTGCAAAGCAAACGGTATTGGGAATCAGGAGCCTTCCTAGCATCTGGTTGGAAGTAAAGGCCCGCCCCCGCGAACTTCTACTTCTCGCGAATTTAAGCCAAAGTTTTCCCGTACGGGCAAGCATCATTAATCCCAGAATCAATAGCGGTACTCCGACGCCCATCGGTGTTTCAAACGGAACCATAAATATGAAGGCGAAAGATAGAATCATCAAGAAATCGCCGAAGGTCTGCCTGGCCATGGTATTCATGTCGCTATCTTTTCTAACGCTAGCTATGAAGTCTATATGAAGAGAGACTGAGACGAAGATAAGGCCAATTAGGGTTGCGGCTACAGAGCCGGTCAGCATGAAGAAGTTCGTCCAACTGTCGATGGTCTCCACGAATGGGTCTGACATGAAATTTGCTCCTCAGAGTTAGCCTCGTCTTTGACATGCTTTAGTATTATCAGGAACCACTAACAATATCATCATCTCGCCAATAGTCCAGATCAGATCGGTAATGCCTGCCATAGCTGAAGATCCGGAATCCCATTGTCTTTGATCACTATTGGATCTTCTCGCAAGCATTTGAGAGCTCTTCCAAAGCTATAAAGCATATCCTCCTCAACCGAAGCTGATCACATATCCTCTTGGACAAAAGAATGATTGCTACCCTAATAAGCATACTTGCGATTTTTTCTATTTTCTGAATTGGCTTATCCTTTCCATCCCTGAGAATGGCCCACAATATGCCGCAAGTGGTCGGATTTCTGAGGATGAACTTCTTAGCTATGATCCCTGCGCGAGAATTGTTCGGGAAAAAATGAGTCGAATAGCAGCGAAAGTTCTCTTCTGAGTGTTCAACTCATCCACGATTTAGAGGAGACTTGCGGCCTCGATGATCGATCCGTCATCGGTTATAAGGTAGGGTAGGGGATCAATGAGGTGATACTAATTGGAACCAAGAAATTCGATATACGATTTATTCATATTATACAGCGCATAATTATAACAAACCATAAAATCTTCCTTTAAAAAATTTAAACATATTCGGAAATAATCGATAACAGTAATGCTTATATAGCATTTTAATTGAAATTATATTGTGAAAGAAAAATCGGAGGTGAAACCAAATGTGCTGTCATACCGCAGAAAAACACATCCATGCTCATGAGCATGACGGAAAGATGCATGAGCACGAACATGTTCACGACAAAGAGCATCATAACCACACCCATCAATGCTGCCATAAGCATTGAGAGCTGATTGCTCTGGCTCTCAGAGATGAGCAGCATTGCGATTCCTTTTTTTGATAGTTCTTCCGCGGCAGCTTTTTTTAACCATGGAGATGACGGCCTATTGCCCGATGATCGGGCAGAGCTTTTGCGACCATTCCTCTGAGAATCGATTATCTCTCATTCGTCCCGTGACGTTTAACTTGTAGGATTGCGAAGGACGAAGCGAGAAGTCCTAGGAGCATTCACAGATCGCTCCGGGGTGTAGGGGCAGCGGAAGCCTCGGTCTTTAGGCCGGGGAGGAGCGTGCCCCACCCATTACTTTCGCTGTGCTCTGCATACATATTTAACATGTCAAATCCATCTCCTGTATTGTACTTGGGCATCTTAGGCACCCTCGCGGTAAACCGCTTGATACTGATCCGGTACGGCTCTGCCAGACTCTTGCCCGAAAGGGTGCGGTCGAAACACGATTTGAAGCCGTCTTTGGCAGATCTGAGGCCAATGTTCCAGCAAGACTGGGACCTCTGCAGATCGTCGCTGCATGTAGGCTGGCCTGGAGGTCCGATCTGGTCTCTGATTTTTGGAACAGACCAGATCAGGGCTGCTGAAAGCTCCGGTCTTCAGGCCGGAGTAGCTTACGTACAGAGTCTACAATACGATCTCCATCATATCATGCCCTAGCGGCCATTTCTTTAGAGCCTCCTCATGGGGCGGATACAGATGGCTCAGATGGGTGAGGATCAGCCTCTTCGTTCCCAGCCTCTCCGCCAGCCCCATGGCTTCGTCTGCGGTCATGTGCTTGCTAATAGTATAGCCCGGCGGGGTTATGGCATCAGCCAGCATCAGGTCAGCGTCCCTCATCAGCTCCAGGCTCTCTTCAGGGAGCTCCATCTTGGTGTCACTGGTAATGACCACTACCTTGCTTCCATTGTCTATCCGCACTCCCACGGTCTCAATTGGGGGGTGGTTGACATTGAAGAGGGTGAACTGCATTCCTGCTATCTCGAAGGGCTGGCCAGCTATGACATCATGGCGCACTGGGGCCAGGAAGTAGAGGTAATTGAGTATGTAGTCCATAGTATTCTTCAGAGCATAGACGTCCACGTGGCTCTGCACCCGATGGAAGTCTCCGAAGCCCGCATAATGATCATAATGGGCATGGGTCCAGATCACCCCGTCCACGCTCGCTATATCCTTTTTCAAGAGCTGCCATCGCAGGTCTGGGCTCGAGTCCACCAGCACCCGGCCGTCCTCCTCGTCCGACTCCAGCAGGATGGAAAACCTCATCCTCCGGCTGCGCCCTCCCCGGAGGGCATCCATGCAGGCGGGACACTTGCAGCCGATCTTGGGGGTGCCAATGGCGTCGCCTGTGCCCAGGAGGGTGACCTTCATGCCTCAATGCTCCGCTTGTAGTCCGAAATCCTCTGGCGGAAGTCATCTATGGAGTTCAGGAGGTCCTGCTGGCATAGCCCCTTTCTGTTCTCCAGTAGTGCATTGAGCACCGCCTCTCTGATCACAAGCCGCAGATCTGAGCCCGAGTAGCCATCGGTCATCTTTGCCAGCGTAGCGGTATCCACATTGGCATTGATGGGCTCCAGTATCTTGTCTAAGATCCTCTTTCTCGTCTCCTGGTCAGGCAAGGGGAAGTTCAGCACCTTGTCAAACCTTCTCCAGGCGGCATAATCCAGCAGCTGGGGGTGATTTGTGGCCGCAAGAAGGAGGACGCCGTGCTCGACCAGGTTGATCTCGTCTATGGCCTTTAGCAGGGTATTGACCGCCCTTTTCATGGCACCATGCTCGTCTGAGGTTCTGGTCTTGGCCACGAAATCGAACTCATCGATGAGAAGGATGCAGGGGCTGAGCCTCTTGGCAAGCTCGAATACCTTGTCTATGTTCTTGGATGTCTCCCCCAGGTACTGGCTGGTGATCATGGAGAGGCGGACCTCTACAATTGGGAGAGAAAACCAGCTGGAGAGCGCCCGGGCAGTGGAGGTTTTTCCCGTTCCCGGCGGGCCGACGAATAGTAGCTTGCCGATCTCGAACAGGCCTATCTGGCGCAGGTATTCTCTGTTCTCCAGCGCCTTTCCCGTCTTTTCGATCTCCGTCTTCTGATCATCGGTCAGGATCAAACCGGAGATGCTGTCTCTTACATCCTCTGGCGCTTTGATGTAAGCCAGCTTGAGAAGCTCATCTGCCTCCTTTTGGTCCTTGCACAGCTCTTTTATGCGGGCGTCGATCCACTCGCGGTCTGCAGAAAGTGGCTTGTTGCCGTTCTTGGCCTCGGAGTAGCTTACCCCCATGGAGTCATAGTTCTCATAAAAGTAGGCAAGAGCGGGATTGGATCTGATCCTGGCAAGATCCTTCTGATTGGCAAACCACTTCGCGGCCACATCGAATACCGTGAGCCTTAGCTGCGAACCGAACTCCTCGAAGGATACAAAAGTAAGATCCTTGATGGCCGCTTTGACGTTATCTATGCCGTAGATCTTCTGAACATCGCTGCTGGTTACGTAAATCGGCCGCTTTACGCTCTTGGTATTCGCATCGAAATAATGCTTGCGAATATTGGGTGGCAGGTCGTCCTCAGTCAGGTTCTCCTTGCGGTTGTATATGTCTGCGGTTAAAAGCAGCTCTGCAACCTCAATTGCTCCGCACTTATCTAGATCATTCTCTGAGCCCATCTATTTAACTCCCCGGAACTGAACTAAAGCAGTGGACCATAAAATGAGATAAAGCTTTCTGTGGTCTGGCCGCAGAATGGGCCGGACAGGATGCGCCATATGCCCACTGGCCGCAGATCTCGCGATCCTTCGCCAGAAGAAAATCCTGGGCAAGTGATTGCTCCTGGACCGGCCTTAAGCCAAACGTACAATGCCTGCCTTCTCGCAGGGTGGCAGCGTTGGCGCCTTTTCTTCATCGAGCCCGGATGCAATTCTCATGCTCTACTCGTCGAGTTTTGCATTACAGGTAGCGCCAAGCCCCGAAAATACAGCCAATAGCAGCACGTCTCCCTTATAATTCCATAGGTCGAATCCGAAGCCATCAACTGTGTCTGCCGACTTTTTGTAATCTTTCTCATCCAGAAGACTGATTGCCAGCTTCCTCATGCAATCGTTTCGATCTTTCACATAAAGTATATTTGGCTCTACGCTGAATTATGTGGGTGAGGTCCGGCAGAGAATATAGCCTCTGTTCCTCTGTGACTCTGTGGTTGGGTCAGAGAATAGCAGCTCACAACTGAGGCTAAGCTCATGTCTACGGAGATGGAAGGACGGGCTCTGGACGGCAATTCTGGACTGTTGCGGCAGCAACAAGAGAATCTTTTTGTGGATATAGTCGTGAAAAATCTCAATGTTCCGCCCAGGGCAATATATAAACTATTAATATAAATTAATTAGATCATGGACATAAGGCCTGGAAATGAACATAATGTATAATTCTGACCGACATCCTTATAGCTTCGTCATTGCTACGTGCTACCACATGCCATATTGGTCCCTTAACGATCTAAGGGGCTGTCTGCGCAATCAGGAAATGCAAAAGCTGAAAGGTTCGCTGCATTAGCTCTGCAGCGAGCAAATAGGCTATAACAATGAGGTTGGTGTTATGCATGCTAGGCATTGAGGATCCTTGGATCTGGGGCGTTTATATTCTCTGTATTCTTAGCGCGCTTTTATGCGTGATCTACGGCACCATTAAATGGAATAAGGGCGGTGAGGAGGAGGCAGGGGAGATCTCCGAGGAAGCCGCCTGGGAATTGGAGGAGGAAGAGATGCAAGAGAAAGAGCTGGGGCTGTGATCGGATGAATCTACTTTTATTCAACGTCATCATATTAATATACCTTCTGGTCACTCTCTATCTCGGCTATCGTGGATGGAAGGGCACAAAGGACACAGAGGGTTATCTTGTCGCAGGAAGGAAGGCCCATCCTTATATCATGGCCATGAGCTATGGTGCCACATTCATCAGCACCTCGGCTATAGTCGGATTCGGCGGAAATGCAGGGCTTTTCGGCATGGGTTTGCTCTGGCTCACGTTTTTCAACATATTTGTTGGCATTTTCATAGCCTTCGTCTTTTATGGCAAGAGGACCAGAAAGATAGGCCACAACCTCAATGCCATGACCTTCCCAGAGCTATTAGGAAAGAGATTCGACAGCAGATTCGTTCAGTACTTCAGCGGCGTGGTGATCTTCCTTGGAATGCCTCTCTATGCGGCGGTGGTTTTGATAGGGGCAGCGCGTTTCATGGAGACCACCTTAGCCATAGACTTCCATGTGGCTCTGTTGATATATTCTGTCATCATCGCCGCCTATGTTATCTGGGGAGGGCTTCGTGGGGTCATGTATACCGATGCCTTTCAGGGTACCATTATGTTCTTTGGCATGGCTTTTCTCCTTTTCATGACCTATGCTCATCTGGGAGGAATAACCGTCGCACATCAGGCACTTACAAACATGGCCCATCTCGTCCCAGAGAATCTCGCTTTGATGGGCCATACTGGATGGACGGAAATGCCAACTCTCGGCAGCACCTGGTGGTGGACGCTGGTCTCCACCATAGTTTTAGGGGTGGGAATAGGGGTTTTAGCCATGCCGCAGCTCGCAGTCCGGTTCATGACAGTCAAGTCCAGCAGGGAGCTGCACCGGGGAACCCTGATCGGTGGGGTATTCATTCTTTTCATGACCGGTGTCGCCTTCACAGTAGGGGCCCTCTCCAATGTCTTCTTTTTTAACACCCAGGGTGACATAGCCATCACTGTAGCCAAGGGCAATGCCGACAGCATAATTCCTATCTACATCAATGCCGCAATGCCGGAGTGGTTCGTCTACCTCTTCATGCTCACCCTCCTGGCAGCAGCGATGTCCACATCAAGCTCTCAGTTTCATACTCAGGGAAGCGCCATTGGTAGGGATATTTACGAGACGATCAGCCATAAGAAGGGCGGAAGCTCAATAATGGTCACCAGGGCAGGTATAATAGTTGCCATGGTAATTGCCGTCACCCTCGGCTATATCCTTCCAGATAACATCATCGCCCGGGGCACAGCTATCTTCTTCGGCCTTTGCGCATCCGCATTCCTTCCTATGTATACCGCGGCCCTGTACTGGAAAGGAGCTACCAAAGCAGGAGCCATTGCCGGCCTGTTGACGGGAACATTTGTAACCATCTTCTGGTATCTGTTTGTCCATAAAGCGGAGGCAGTGCCTTTGGGAATAAGCAAAATGCTCCTGGGAAGAGATCTGCTGATCACACAGATGCCCTGGCCGGTGGTGGACCCGATCCTGGTCGCTTTGCCTCTGGCGATGCTCGCAACCATTGCCGTGAGCTTGATCACCAAGAGAATGGACAAAAAGCACCTAGATGAGTGCTTCAAGGGAATGAGATGATCGACAACCACCTCATCTCATTCTCCTCAGAGCTTCCAAGAGCCTCCAGCTCTGCAGTATTTAAGCCTGATTCTAGCTTAGATGTTATAGAAAAGCAGGCAGAAGACCTCTCTCCTTTAGGGAATGAATGCCGCAAGTACTGCTGTTAAGCTCAAAAACTATATATCATATAACAGCTTAACTATATCTATGTCTATGCTTAAGGCATATAAATTTAGGATCTATCCAACCAAGTCCCAAAGGACAAAGATGGAGCGGACTCTAGATCTATGCCGATGGACATATAACGAAACTTTGGAAATCCGCAAGACCGCCTGGGAGGACGAAGGTAAGTCTCTGAGCAAGTACGAAACAAATAACTTGCTTCCGGAATGGAAAGAAAACAAACCGGAGCTTAAAGAGGTCTTTTCCCAGGTTCTCCAGAATGTCCATGAGCGTGTGGACCTGGCGCTCAAAGCCTTCTTCAGGCGTGTCAAGGCCGGGGAGAAGCCTGGATATCCCCGTTTCAAGGGCATAGGTCGATATGACTCTTTCACCTATCCTCAGAAAGGATTCAAGGTCGATTCTGGAAAGTTGTATCTTTCCAAGATCGGGGAGATCAAGATCAAGCTCCACCGGCCCATAGAAGGCAAGATCAAACGGCTAACTGTTCGCCGGTCAGCAACTGGGAAATGGTATGCGTGTTTCTCAGTAGATCTGGAAGATCTGCCCAAACCACCCTGGAAAGACGGCTCTCTGGTGGGCGTAGATGTCGGTCTAGAGTCCTTTGCCACCCTCTCCAACGGCGTGAAGATAGCTAACCCTCGATTCTTCCGAGAAGAAGAGCACGAGTTAGCCAGAGTTCAGAGAAAACTATCTAAAGCTCCTAAAGGCACGCCAGAGCGCAAGAAAGCCCTTAAGGTTGTTGAGCGAGTCCATGAGCGAATAGCAAATAAGCGATACGAATTTGCCCATCGGATCAGCAACCAGTTAGTCAATCGATATGGCCTAATCGCATTTGAAGATCTCAATATAAAAGGCATGATGCATAACCACAACCTAGCCAAAAGCATTGGAGATGTGGCTTGGAATATGCTTGTGACTTTGACCTCGTACAAGGCTGCAAGTGCTGGTTCGATGGTAGTCCTGGTAGATCCAAGAAATACGTCAAAGATGTGTTCTAGATGTGGCATTCTGGTTCAAAAAGATCTATCTGAGCGAGTCCATAATTGCACTCAATGCGGGCTTTCGATGGATAGAGACTGGAACGCGGCAATCAACATACTCAGATTGGGACTACAATCTGTCGGTATTCAATCCGTCCAAGCCCGTCCCTTTTCGAGGGCGGGAGTAGTCACTGGCTAGATCAAGACCTCTTCAAGCGGTCTTCGGGGGGTCAATTCGTTGGCGGGCCCAACAACATCCAGGCAGAAGATCTGCTGAACAAAGGGGCTATTTAGTGCCTCTGATTTCTCTCCTAGCAGTCCATTCACCTCTGATTCCGTCTCCACAGCCTGCAGTGCCTGGTTCATGGGCTGGAGGCTTAAGTTAGCAGAAGAGCTCAGAAGTCGGATTCGCTCGAATAGCTGCCCGGCCCTCACTTGAGATTCTGGATCATTCATTTGGCTCGTGATAAAGCCCAGATACAGAGAGCTATTGATGATCTCGGAGTCTTTTTCTATCTGACCAGGAACGCTATCCAGGAAGGCTACCTTTATCTGATCGATCTTGGCCTCAACTCCAGTTGGTCCCATAGCTCCCCGGGATATCCAGTGGCCCAGCTCGCTTTTGAATTCGATATCGGAGTAGAGGACCTGATCGGCATTCAATGTCAGATTGAGAAATCTACTCCTAATGTCTGGATCATCTATCAGAAAAACGCGAATATCCTGATCGGTGCTTATGGATTCAATATTAGCAAGATCGATTTGATTTGCAGTCTGCGGCACGGAATCCTGTTCTCGGAGGACCTCATTTGTTTTTGAGGGGGAGCTTTTCTCAAGAGAGGTGATGGCAGAGAATAGCTGGGGATCCATTGGGGCCTGGGCATTGGGCTGCAATGATACTCTGGCTATGATGCTCTCCTCCCCGGGGACGTAGCTTATAGTGTGGTTGTAGCCGAAGTGATCTGCTGCTATGATCAGGTTCTCCAGTGCGTTGCCAATGCTGATATGCATCTCCCTTTTATTGCCATCGGCAGCCTCAAGCCACCTGGATTCGTCGGCCATGACCATAATCGATCCATCAGATACATTAAACCTCCAGGGCTGGGTATTATAGATGGAAGGAGCGAGTATGGCATAGTTTAGCAGGAAGGTCATCTTCTCCTCTGAGCTTCCATTGCGAGGAAAGTCGTTCTCCATGATATTCCAGACCTCAAAGGATCCTTTGGGCTGCCAGACAATACCTGGCAGCAGCATTCCCGCTATCAAGAACAGGCTTATCAATAACACTTTAGCTGCAGACATTCCCATTTTCAAGCCCTCATTAACTAAATTCTCATTTCAGGCCATTATGAGGCCAGAGAAAATATAGCCTACGGTAGGATATAGCCTGTGATAGGAATGAAAAACCGAAAACCGGGGTATATTTAGCAATTATAGCCTAACCAAAGGATTCTAATTATCCGGGCTTGCCCCAAACTGCTATTGAATAGCAAAAGGGTCGAACATGGCAACTGTGGATATTGCAACGCTGCTAGCAAGAGCGTCCGCTCTTAAAATTTCGCAGTCCTTGCCAATATATTTCCTTCATTGAGCCATCCTCCTCAATGCCACATCTCAATATCTCAGTATTGCCTAAATGGCATTCATTTTCCTGCGCCCTGATGTCATTATCTCTATGTTTTTATGCAGGTCGTATTCGAGTTCACAGCTCTCTATCACTGAGATCTTTCGATCTATCTCCTCTGCCTCCGCCATGCATAGCTCTAATTGCTTTAACAGTGCCGACCTGCGTTTGAGCAAAGCGGTTTTTTGGTGTGAAAGATCATCTAACACAGACACTTTCATCCTCCTCCATTTCAATGCATCTCACCTACTATCTATAACTATTAATTATTAAGTATAAGCATAAAAGGATTTCGGTCTCAGAACCAGAGCTCTATCACGGCAATTACAAATAATCTCTCATCTAAAACTGACATTACTCTTTAGCTGGCGCCGCTTAATTCCCTGAGAGGCGGTTTTCATGCTTGCCGGGACTCATAAAGGGGGTCTCCGATAAGCATGATAGATCAGCATGACTAATAAGTATGAATAATGAGCATCTCTGATCAGCGTAGTCGCTCAGTGCGCAACCAGAGGTGGCAGAGAAACCTCATCCATAGAATATCATGCCAATCTCGAAAAGATATTCATAAACTGCTGGGGAATACTTTATCTATTGCAGGACTATAATTCCCTCTATCCTGCATCTAAATCGGAAAAATTTTATTCATCCATAACGGCGAGGCGATCAATTATTCGGGGGAGATAGAGATGGTATACCCAAGCAAATATAGCGCAATTAACCTACTACCTGAGCTTGATCTTGATAAAGAGAAATGGAGCCAAATACCCAGTGAAGAGTCCATCGCATCAACCATAAAAGCCATCGAAAAGAGAGGCGTGAGAGTGGTGAGATTGCCAGATGGCAATCAGGCTTTGGCCAAGATCAAAGAGTTGATTCCTCCCGGCTCGGAGGTTATGAATGGTTCCTCGACCACCCTCATCGAGATTGGTTTTCAGGAGCTTATGGATAGCGGCGAGCACGAATGGAAGGATATGAAGCTGATGGTGACCGGGGAGAACGATGCTCAGAAAAGAGCCAAGATCAGGCGAAAGACCGTTACCTCCGATTATTTCCTGTCCGGAGTGAATGCCATAGCCATGACCGGGGAGCTAGTGGGCTGTGATGCCACCGGAAGCAGAGTAGGCGCGTGGCCCTACGGCGCCGGGAACCTGCTGCTGGTAGCGGGAACGAATAAGATCGTCCCCTCATTGGATGACGCTCTGCGCCGCATAAGAGAGTACACCTTCCCCTTGGAGGATCTTCGCTCCCGGAATGTATATGGCGTTCCGAGCAAGATTGGAAAATGCGTCATCCTTGCCAATGAGTCCCAGCCTGGCAGGGTCACGCTTCTATTGATAGACGAAAGCCTTGGATACTGATTTGTTATAGAAAAAAATAAGGGGCAATATACTGGCCAAGCAATCATGCCCGGCCAGCCGATCGAGCCCCTCGATTGCTAAACAATCGTTCAATTTTTAACGCAGCTGGAAAGCCAGGTAGATGGTGGCCATGCCTCCCACAATTGCCAGCACTGCTAAGAGATAGATCAAAATGGCGATACCAACAAATGGAGAGCCGATGATCAGCAGCCCAAATATCATGCTCAAGGCTCCCATGATGGCTGCACCCCATCCTTCCCTCATTGCCCAGAATAGGCTCAGCGCTCCGAAACAAATAGCCAGTATTCCCACCACAATAACAAGCGTCTCTGGCACTAATATGGCACTCCAGTATGGATGGCCTATGACCACCATTCCCGCAATGATTCCCAGGATGCCGCTCAGAGCTCTCCACATCCAGTCAGTCTTGTCCATGAGGATTGTGGCCAGGGTTAATAGGCCGACGAAAATCCAGTACCATCCCAAGACCTGAACCAGATATATCGTGGTCATTATCGGATAAAGGATCAAATAGATTCCGATAATGAGTGCAGCCAGTCCTTGCAGCAGAATCAACCACCAAGGAACGAGATTCCCTTTAGACATGAATTCCTGCCTCCTTTACTGCAAATCGTGTCTATATCGAAAATAATTGGACTAGTTAGAAATATAGGTTATTGATATATAAGCATTTTCTACTCTTCTTTTTAAAAAGAAAGAGCGCTTGATAGACCGCCTGCCCCTCTCACTTCGTCGAGACGATCTTTATCACGTCCCCGTCCTTAAGCTCGTGTTTTTCCCCGAGGCGCATCTTGGTCCGGGCATCGATGGCAAATAGGAAGCTCTCGCCTATATCCGAATGCACCCGGAAGGCAAGGTCCCGGGCGGTGCTCCCCCGCTTCATCAGGAAGGCGTCAGGCAGTATCACTCCTTTGCGGTCGGTGAACTTGTTCTCATCCTCCACCGGATAGAGGACGATGTAGTCCAAAAGCTCGAAGATCGCTCGGTTAATGCACTCCTGCACCCCGGTTCCGCCGTATTGCTTCATTAAAGCTCTGATCTTCTCCAGCCCCGTCTTCTGGGCAGGATTGAGATCGCCTTTGATCTGGAAGTCTGGGTCCCCTGGCCGGTAGCTGATCAGTCCCGCCTTCTCTGCCATACGAAGAGCGATCTCCGCTGCTCCACTGACCGGTATCACCACCTCCTCTTTCAGAGCCAGAAGCTTTTTCACGTTCTCCGGGGGGGCAACATCCATCTTATTGGCTGCCAGGATCATGGGCTTGCTGTAGCTGCGCAAGAGAATGGCGAACATCTTCACATCCTCTGCATTCCAGCTTCCCAGGTCCTTTTTCATCTCGGTCAGAGCGCGGCGAATCTGGCTGTCAGAAACTCCCGCTCCCGCCATCTGCTCGATTAAGACCTGATCCGGCTTGCCGCCCAATGCCCGGAAGTTCCTCATCAATTTTTCCCAGTTGCGGTTTAGGATGCCGTTGAGCCACATGCTGATCTCGTATTCCAGGAATTTTACGTCGGAAACCGGATCGTAGTTGCCCGTACCTACCGGGTTTCCTTCGGCATCCGTGCCGCCCGAAGCATCGAGCACATGAATCACCGCCTCCGCCACTCGCAGAGCATCCAAAAATTCGTTCCCAAGGCCCTTGCCCAGGTGAGCGTCCGGCACCAGGCCGGCAACGTCGATCAGCTCGATGGCGATGAACCGCACCCCGTCCTTGCATCTTCCGCAACCCTTCTCAATCCCCAGATCCTTGCAGGGGCAGGGGACGCGCACATAAGAGACGCCATGGTTGGCGTCGATCGTGGTAAAGGGATAGTTGGCTATATCCACCTCTACCAGGGTCGCAGCCTTGAAAAAGGTGGATTTGCCAGAATTCGGCTTTCCAGCCAGCCCGACAGAGAGCATATCAGGTCAGAGTTCCCGCTCAGCGAGAGATGTTCTTGACATTCATCTCGACGGACTTGGCCTCAAACCGGGCTGCCTTATTCCCGGCGAGCTTGCCAGCAAGAGCCAGCCCCTTCTCCGAGACAGCCTTCTCCTGCAGGACACCTGCAGCAAGGGCATCAGAGTAGAGCTTCTCTCCCTTGTCCGTGCGGGTGAGAACGGTCGACCAGCCATCACCCGATCCCACGCTGCCCACGGAGATGTCCGCCAGTTCGCTGGCAAAGTCGAAGCATGGACCGCATCCCTTGAAGTTATACTGGTCCGTCTCCTCCAGCTTCACCTCATCGACCTTGCCCTGTTTATCTATCACCCTGAACATACCCTTCTTGATCTCAAACCGGGCCACATTCTTGGGATCCAGGCCGAACCTGCCCTTCACCAGGCCGTTCATGAGCAGATCGTAGTCGAAGTTCTCCATACAGAACAGGCCAACGAGCAGAGCGATCTTCTCCTGGCCGATCTGATAGGGCTCTTCCAGCAGCTGAACCTTTCTGAGGCCCTGGATCTGGCAGGGAGTTCCTACAAATCCGATCTTTTCGAATCCCATGTTTAGGGCTTCAGCCAATGAATTTACGCTATTGTTTATGGTGTACTTGGTGCCAGCGGCAGCCCTGATCTCATCGGCGGTGGTAACAACCCGAGATACCGTCCTCCACTCATCATCCTTGTCGGTGACGATGGCACAATCGATCATCCCCGACTCCAGCGCAAAAACAAGCAGAGCAGTGGCCACGCCGCCATCCTGGGCTAAACCCTTGCGGGAGACAGCCTGAGCGGATATGGCCTTCTTGTATATGCCCAGCTTTTCCTCGGGATTACGAGTCCTCCCCAAGAGCTTGGACTCCATCTGGCCCATATCCAGGATGTTTCTGGGACAGTAGGTGAAGCACAGGCCGCAGTGGGGATCGTACATCACCAGCTCTGGCTTGTCCTCCACATGCTCAATCCTGGGGCAGAGGGCCTCGCATGTGCCACAGCGACAGCATACATCCGATTTTATGACCTTATACTCCAGCTCTCCGAAACCACATTCCAGGTAAGTGGGCTCTGCAATCTTCTCCTTAGCAGCCATGATCATGATCTCCAAAAGTTAGAGGGCTAAATCACCTCCCGACCTAAAGCTTTTATGGTTCGAATGAGGTTTGAGCGTAGATGATCCTGGGTCTGGATATTGGGGGGGCGAACACCAAAGCGGCGAGTGCGGACAGCAAGTATGCCAAAAGCGTTTATCTTCCCCTCTGGAAGAACTCGCCCCTGGAGAAGGTCTTAAAGAGGATCAATGCCGAGCAGAAGCCGGAGGCAGTAGCTGTGGTCATCACTGGCGAGCTGGCAGACTGCTTCTCCTCCAAAAGGGAGGGAGTGGAAAGCATCATGGCCGTGGCATGCCGTGCCTTCTCCTGTCCGGTCTATTTCTGGGGCCATGATGGATTTGCCCGAAACGACATCATAAATCCGACTAACTCGACCGGCATAATTGATATGATCAACACGACCGATATTCTGCATGTCGCCGCAGCCAACTGGTCCGCTTCGGCTGCGCTTCTTGCTCGCGAGATAGGTGATTGCCTCTTTGTGGACATGGGCAGCACCACCACAGACCTGATTCCCATTAGGGCTAGGCCCCTGGCAGCGAAGACCGATTTCCTCCGCCTGGCCAGAGGAGAGCTGGTCTATATGGGCCTCCTGCGCACCGGTCTTGCCTGCATTCTGCCCGTGGCCAGGATCAGAGGCCATTATGTGCCGCTTGCCCCAGAGCTTTTCGCCATCATCGCTGATGCTCGTCTTGTTTTGGGCCATATAGATCTGGATCGGTATGCCTGCGATACTGCAGACGGAAAAGACAAGGGCCGACATTCTTCCCTCCGCCGGCTGGCGCGCTCCGTCTGTGCCGACCTGGAGGAGATAGGGGAATGCGGAGCTTTGGCCATAGCGGAGCAGGCCTGCACAGAGCAGAAGAAAGCTCTTGTTGCGGCCATGGAGAGGCAGGCAGAAAGGCATGGCCTGGAAAGGGTGGCAGCAGCGGGAATTGGAGAATGGTTGATTGCCGAGGCGGCCAATACGCTGGGCATGGAGTGCATTCTGCTCTCTGAATTGTATGGCAGCAGGATATCGGATGTCTTCCCTGCTTATGCAGCCGCGAGGCTACTGGAGACATATCCCGTCTATCTTCAGGGATGATATATGAGATTTGCCACCGTCCTCTATTTTTTAAAATATAAATTAATTTAATATTTAAGATCCTTTTCAGTCTCTATTTCTTTTATAATTCCCATCAACCATTAACTAGTTATAAAATATGTAATGATCAACCTGCGGGGATTATAATGCCAAAGATTGCCATTATTTATGCCAGCCAGTCTGGAAAGACGAAGAGGATGGCAGAGGCTATTGCCAATGGAGCGAAGAGCGTTGAGGGTGTGGATGTACTATTGAAAAAAGTATTTCAGGCGAAGCCTGACGACGTCTTGGACGCCGATGCAGTGTTTCTTGGCGGCTCAACCTATAACAGCAAGCTTATCAAGACCATGGACCCATTCCTGGCCCAGCTGGAGAAGCTCGACCTGAAGGGGAAGGTGGGAGTGGCCTTTGGCTCATACGGATGGAGTGGTGAGGGGGTGCCTATCCTAATCGATCGGATGAAATCTTTTGGCATGTCGGTGATAGAGCCGGGAACAACGGCGGTCCAACTTCCCACTAAAGAGGACCTGGAGAGATGCACGGACCTCGGAAAAGCGGTAGCCAATGGTTTGTTGAACTAGATGCTTTCGAAAAGAGAAAATATCAGCGTTTAGGTAAAATCTAGCGTGTATTTGAAATCTATATAGTTTATGTTTCGATAACTTTGGTAAGGGTAATACTATATTTTATGTTGGATAGGTTTACATATTATCCATGCAAAGCTTCCGCCGGTGAATTGATGAGAAAGCTATTTGGTGCTCTATTGATAGCCTTGATCGTATGTGCAATCGGCACTACTATGGTTGTGGCTATGGAAGATGTTCGTGTTGCAGGATCAACAACTGTACTGCCTCTTGCAGAAGGCGGGGCAGAGGTCTTTAACGCTGAGCAGTCTGATTACAGGGTTACTGTCACTGGAGGCGGCACTGGTGTGGGGATGAAAAACATCGCCGAGGGCAACTCCGAGATAGCCATGGCCTCTCGAGAGGTCACTGATGAGGAGCGGGAGAAGTTCGGAGACAAGTTCCAGGAGAACCTCATCGGCTATGATGGGATAGTTATCGCCGTCAGCCGGGAGATATATGATGCGGGCGTGACCTCCCTGAGCAAGGAACAGGTCGAAGAGATTTATGCAGGCGAGATCGACAATTGGGAGGAGCTCGATGGTCCGGATGAGGAGATACTGGTCATCGGCAGAGAGCAAGGCTCTGGAACCAGGGATACCTTCAATGAGGAGATCATGGGCGATAAGTCCGCTGAGACTCCGGGCGTGAGCACAGTTGCTGGCAGCAATGCAGAGATAAAAACCGCTCTGACCGGGAGCGATCAGGCCATTGGATACTTGGGATACTCCTATGTTCAGGACGACTCAGTAGGGACCATCAGCCTGGATGGGATTCTACCAACAGAAGAGACCATCAAGGACGGAAGCTATGAGCTGGCTCGCGAGCTATACTTCTATACCTACGATGAGGCAACTGCTGGCGCGCAGTCCTTCATTGACTTCATGCTGGGCTCCAAGGGACGGGATGTCGCCACAGAGTATGGATTCATACCGCTCTGAGAGACGATAACCCCATTTTTATTTTAGGTGACTGAAGCATAGCCGGCATTATGATTTTGTCTTTTTTAGATGCACGCATGTACCTTAAATAGAAGATTGTCCTTCAATCGAGAGGATGATTTGGATTATGAGTCAGATATTCACAAGGCCAATATTCACGAGGCCGGTATTTATGAGCCTGATCTCATTGTCCATTGCTTTTCTGCTGGCAGGCCTTGCAGTTTCAGGCATGCCCGCCTCATTTTATCAGGCCATGACCCAGATGAACACCTCAGACTACCTCTGCGTCAAGAACTATGATGCAGGCGCTAGCGTTACTGAGTCATACTCCGAATTCGACCATCTGGAAAAGGAGACGGAGATCAATAGCAGGTCTTTTCATCCATCCGGCATCAAGGATGATAGCAGCAGAGGCAATGCTACTCTAGAGGCCAGGATTGCATCCTCTCTTATCGGCAAGGCTCATATCGCCTGGCAGTCCAAAGATGTAAAATCAGGTCCCTATGGCCGCCATGCGGTTTATGGACTGGTGCAGGAGGACTTGATCGGCGTCCTCAACATTGAGAGGTTCATACATCTGAGCAGCAACGATTCCTATGGATTTTCAGGACCAGATTGGCTTCCCTGCAGCTAGTGAGAGATAGATACGCTTTAATCGTTCATCGACGTAGCATTCTTCCGAATTTGCCGCAAAGTATTCATATCCGATTCTGTGAATAACCGACTGTGAGCGCCTTCGATCATCTTCATCATAGGATCAGAGCAATACTGCAAGAGCAGGGCATAATCGAGCCGACGCTCCCTCAGGAGAAGGCGATACCAACAATTCTAGCAGGAGAGAACGTTCTCCTCATCGCCCCCACAGGTACAGGCAAGACAGAAGCTGCAAGCTTGCCCATCTTTCACCAGATATTATCCGGCGAAGGAAAGAGCAACAATACTCCAAAGCATGGCCGGGAGAAGAAAAAAGCAAGCAGGACGATGGATTCTGACGGAATGCAATCCAGCGCTATGGAATCTGGAGGTATGGATTCCAACGGCATAAAAGGAATAAGAGCGGTATACATCACACCCCTGCGCGCCCTGAACAGAGACATGCTTCGCCGCTTTCATGACTGGGGCGAAAGCCTGGGGATCTCAGTGGCGGTTCGCCATGGCGACACCAGCCAGAGCGATAGAAGGAGGCAATCATTGAGTCCACCTGACATCTTGATCACCACCCCCGAGACTCTGCAGGTCATGCTCACCGGAAAGAGGCTGCGCCTTAATCTCTCCACCGTCAGGATGGTAGTGGTGGATGAGGTTCATGAGATGGCTTCCTCCAAACGCGGCTCTCAGCTCTCTGTTCTCCTGGAAAGGCTTGTTGAGATCGCCGGAGATTTTCAGCGCATCGGCCTCTCTGCCACCGTCGGATCTCCGGAAACCGTAGCCAGACTGCTCGTTGGAACAAATAGAGGATACAGGATCGTCTGTGCAGATGTGGAAAGGGCAAGCAACTACCAGGTGGTCAGCCCTCAGCCCAAAGGCGGGGACTATTCCCTGGCCAGCACATTGGAGTGCGACCCCCGTTTGGCTGCTCAGATCCGCTGGATCCGAGATGAGGTGAGAGATAAGAAATGCCTCATCTTCGTCAACACCAGACAGGCGGCCGAGGTTCTGGGCTCAAGGTTCAGACAGCTTGGTGAGCCCATTGGAGTTCATCATGGCAGCCTATCGAAGGAGGCGAGGGTGGAGGCAGAGGAGGCCTTTAAAGCGGGAGAGCTGCAGGGCCTCATCTGTACTTCCTCTATGGAACTGGGAATCGATATTGGCGATGTGGATCATGTCATCCAGTACAGCTCTCCCCGAGAGGTCTCCCGGATGCTGCAGAGGGTTGGTCGTGCCGGACATAAGATTGGTCTCGTCTCATCTGGAAGCATAATCGCAACCTGTGCCGACGATGTGGCTGAGGCCTGCGCCATCGCCAGGAGGGCGGCAGACTCGAAGCTGGAGGAGATCAAGATCCATGAGAAGCCGACGGATGTCCTGGCCAATCAGATAGTGGGACTGGAGATCGATTTTGGCGATATAAGCCTCCAGAGAGTCCATCAGATCGTCTCCAGAGCTTATCCTTTCCGGGACCTGACGGTGGAGGAGCTGGAGGGAGTAGTCTCTCAGATGGAGGAGCACAGACTGGTCAGGCGAGAGGGAGGCATCCTGCAGAGGACTCGCAAGGCACGGGAGTACTATATCGAGAACCTCTCCATGATCCCGGATGAGAAGAGGTACAATGTCTACGACATAGTGGGACGCAGATCGGTGGGAACCCTGGATGAAGCATTTGTAGTTGGCTTCGCCCAGCCCGGCGCCACATTCGTGACCAAGGGAGAAATCTGGGAGATAACCGAGATTGCTGAGGAGGAGATTAAGGTGGTTCCCATTCAGCGAAGCGGAGAGATTCCCAGCTGGACAGGAGAGGAGATTCCCGTCCCCTTTGATGTGGCCCAGGAGGTGGGCCGGATCCGGAGGGAGATCAGCGAGATGTTCGAGTCGGGCAAGGGAGCGGAAGATGCTGAAGAGTGGCTCCAGAGCTGCTACCCGGTGGAAGATGAGGCGGCAAGAGAGCTGGTTGATCTCATAATGAGACAGAGGGAAAAGAATCATCCTGTACCAAACGAATCTCTGGTGGTAGTGGAAGGCGGTGGGGAGGGAGCGATCATAAACTGCTGCTTCGGCCATAAAACAAATGATACTCTGGGCAGGGTTATAACCTCCATCCTATCCGCTCGCTTTGGGAGCAGCGTGGCCTTGCAGATCGATCCTTACAGAATTGAGCTGACCCTTCCTAAAGCGTTGCTGGCGGAAGAGATCGAGAAGCTGATTGAGGATCTTGATCCGGACTATGTTCAGCCCATCCTGGAGATGACCCTGAAGAACACCTCCCTCCTTCGCTGGAAGATGATCCATGTGGCCCGCAAGTTCGGTGCCCTATCCAGGGATGTTGACTATCAGAGAGTGAGCATGGCAAAGCTGCTGGCAGTATTCGAGGGCACCCCCATGTACCGAGAGGCCTTGCGGGAGATCTATCACGATCGCCTGGATATCGAGCGGACCAGGATGGTTCTGGTGAGGATCAGGGATGGCTCGATGGCCATGACCACCAGCAGCCTCTCGCCTATTGGGACCAGTGGCCGGGGAGGCGGAAAGGATGTAACCTCTCCGGAGAATGCGGATGCTGCAGTGATCAAACTCCTCAAAAACAGGATTATGAAAGACCGCGTACTGCTATTTTGCGTGAACTGCAAGAAATGGAAATCCATGCGTCAGGTCGAACGGGTGCCCGACCGACCTGAGTGCCCTCTTTGTGGTTCCAGGATGGTGGCTGCTCTCAAGCCCTGGGAGGAGGATGAGATCAAAGTGGTCCGAAAGCGGGATAAGAAGACCTCTGATGAGAAGCGCAGGACCAAGAGGGTCTTTCGCAATGCAAACCTGGTCTTAAGCTATGGCAAGACCGCAGCCATTGCCCTTGCCAGCCGGGGTTTAGGACCTGAGACCGCAGCGAGGGTGATAGGCAAGCTTCAGAAGGACGAGATCGAGTTTTACAGGGACATTCTCAAAGCGGAAAAGGAGTATGCTAGGACAAAGAGATTCTGGGGTTGATGCGATCCTTTAGAAATTCCAGAAGGCCTTATGAAAAAGATGGGGAATACAATGGGCTATGCGAGCCCACTCTCACTTATGGCAAGCTTTCTTCTTTTTGTACATTTAGATAGCCTTCGATGCGATCGAATCTCCGATCCAGATGACACTTCATGTCAGACCTCAATTTTTGTATTTCTCCAATAGTGGAGTCCTGCTTGTCTAGCATTTGGTCTTGCTTGTCTAGCATTTGGTCTTGCTTGTCTAGCATTTGGTCTTGCTTGTCTAGCATTTGGTCCATCTTTCCATTCAACTCGGCAAAGCCGTTGCCTGTTATCGAAAGAAGCTTTTCCGTGTTTGATGCGATTACTCTGACCCCTACGACGAGCTCTTTCAGAATCTCTATACCATCATCAAGGCGTTCACCCACCTCATCCGGCCCAGTCATTTTTCGGAAGGTTGGATAAGCACCCGAAGCTTCTGAGAACTCAGATTCAATTTCATGCACATCTATGAGGAGATCCTTTATCTTTATAGCTGATGCGAGCTTCTCCAGGTTTTCCCTGCTGCCCTCGGCAATCAGCAGGACGTGACCATCCGGACGGTTCTGGACAAAACCTGTCAGCCCCAGGTTTTGAGCGGCAGATACTACCTTTGCGCGATAGCCAACCCGCTGCACCTTGCCCGAGATCATGGCAGTCAATCGCATCATTAAATCGCATATTATGTGCCTTTGAATATAAATCTTTCCAGGGAGGATTGCCACAAATCTGAATTTTGCAGAAAAGCTATCTTTAACGATAACGGATTTAGCCACTTGTGCAGGAAATCCGGAGTTTTAGAAATCATAAGGAATCATTCGATCACATGGATTCTTATACCAGCAATGCTCTGCCAATTTCAGGCCTCATCCTGAAATTGAGAATGATCTATCGTCCATGCGAACGATGCAAAAGCTCAATCTTCGGCTTCCCACCCAGAGAATTCCAGCAGCCGAGACATTCGAACTTTTTCTCCAACTCATCTGAGACCCAAGAAGGTACATTGGATTTGCGAACCTCGGCCATGATGATGTGCTTCATCATAATGCAATCTCTCTGATCTTCAGCACCGCAGGTATGCTCAAAGAATTCGCTTTGGCCATTCTTCGAATCGGATTTCCCTTTTTCTGCAAATTCAATCATGTCCTTCTACTCCTCTAGCCATATTTCGGAACCGGAGATTGGTTTTTGCCGTTAAAGCCGCAGCCTAACGATCCATATCAGGGAACATGCCGGTGCCGCATATGTCATCACAATATACATCAGGTGCATTACAGGCGCATTGAGATGATGTATATAACTATTAAGAATTATAGACTATATAACTCTTCCCTCCTGCGATATGTATTTAAAATATTGAAAAAAATGGAGAAAATGTGAGGAAGGCGATTTAGAGCTATACTTTCAGCTCTTTCCCTTTGCCCTCTCATCCTTGGCGTAGACGTCTCGCAGGTCCACGACCTTCTTTGACTTACCAGCCGTTCTTGGAATCGACCCTTTCTCCACCAGTTCTATCCTGCTCCGCACATTCAAGACCGATTTCAGCTTATCCTCAGTGATCTTCCGGATCCGGGCCAAGTCAGCCAACTCACCGGTAAATGCCTCGTCCTTCAGCTCAACCTGAATGCTGATCTCATCCAGACCGTGCTTCTTTCTGTCCACGACCACCTGGAAGTAGTTTCCAATCTCTGGAATGCTCACTAAGACATCCTCGATCTGGCTGGGGAAGACATTGATGCCCCGCACAATGAGCATATCATCGGCTCTTCCCAGGAATCTATGCAGCTTTCTGCTGGTGCGACCACAGGAGCATTTCTCTTCCATAATATAGGTCACATCGCCAGTATGGTATCTTATCAGAGGCATAGCCTCCTTGGTCAGGGAGGTAACCACCAGCTCGCCGGGCTCACCAGGCGCACATGGCTGCTCGTTATTATCCAGGATCTCAATCAAGAAATGGTCCTCCCAGATATGCAGACCGTTCTGCTCCTGACACTCGAAAGCTACGCCCGGACCCATCATCTCAGAGAGACCGTAAGAGTCGTAGGCTTTGATGTTCAGGGCCTCCTCCAGTTCTTTGCGTGCCTCGTCCGACCAGGGTTCAGCTCCAAAGCAGCCGATCCTCAGCTTGAGTTTATCCACCACTCCATTGGCCTTGGCGGTCTCTGCCAGGTAGAGGGCATAAGAGGGCGTGCAGTGCAGGACGGTCACCCCGAAATCCATCATGATCTCCAGCTGGCGATTAGTATTTCCCACACCGGAAGGAACAGCCATGGCACCCATCCGCTCGATGCCATAGTGAACTCCAAGCCCTCCGGTGAAGAATCCGTAATTCACCGCATTCTGGAATATGTCTCCCTTTCTTACCCCCGCCATCACAAAGTCTCTGGCCATGAGGTCTGACCAGGTCTCAATGTCTCTGGCGGTGTAGCCGACCACGGTGGGCTTTCCCGTCGTTCCGGAAGAGGCATGAACCCGCACAACCTCGTCCAGAGGAACAGCGAAAAGGCCAAAGGGGTAGTTCTCCCTGAGATTTTGCTTGCGAGTGGTTGGAAGCTTTGACAGGTCATTGAGGCTTTTTATATCATCTGGAGAAACACCTGCCTCCTTGAATTTATTGCGGTAAAATGGAACGCTATTGTAGACCTTCTCTGCGATGCTCTTGAGCCGCTTGAGCTGCAGCTCTTCCAGCTCACTTCTTTCCATTAACTCCAATTTCGGTTGCCAGTAATTCATTTTCATACCCTGGTGAATTTGATCTTGCTCGTATGATGCTGCTAATGCTACACGGTGTCATGAGAGAAAACGTCAGGGTATATCAATTCTTCCGCTGCAAGGAGTTAAAAAGCATACCCAAGGTATCTTATCAACCCGAATTCGGGACCGATTACGCCTTAAGAATGGGAGATGGATCCAAATAGTGGAACAATAGCTAAATTCTTTGTCGCAAAATCTGAACTCAGCATGCATTAAGCAATTATCTATAACACGAATAAACGCTAAGGATAGATGATAAGGATTTTAATTGCAGCTAATTCAGTACAGTTTTTTTTTCTGATTAGACATAATCGTCTATAATACAGGCAAGAGATTAGGACCAGAGTGGAGGAAGATGATGAAACGAAATAGAAATGAGATCATCTCAGAGATTCTTAGAATTTGCATAAAAGGAGCACGCAAGACAAAAGTGGTATATCAGGCAAACCTTAACTTCAGAACGGCTGATCCCTATTTGCAGCTTCTCATTAAGAACGACCTGATAGTCTCCAGCCAAGGACCACACGTGGTCTATAAGACGACTGAGAAGGGAATGAACCTGATGAAAGCGATAGATCAGGTCCATAGCACTCTGGCCGAATATCAGGATTCGCTCCCCACTCCGACATCGGCCTAAATTCTCATTTTGGGATAACAATCATACGGTAATCATCATATAAGTACTGCCATCTTTGCAGTATTGCCTATCCCAATGCTTTTATCCTTTTTCTACCATCTCCCACTATGCCATCGCTTTCTGTCCATGCTGGCGGCCTCGACCTGAAAAATCCGGTCCTTCTCGCCGCAGGCATCCTGGGCACTACAGGCGCATCCCTCTGCCGCGCATCACGAGCGGGTGCAGGAGGGGTCGTCACCAAATCCATTGGCTCTGTGCCAAGAGCGGGCCATCCAGGTCCCTGCATCGTTCATGTGGATTGTGGTCTCATCAATGCCATGGGCCTTCCCAATCCCTCTTATAAGGATTTTCAGGCCGAGATCGATGCTGCCAGAAAAGGGGGGGTACCTGTCATCGCCAGTATCTTCGCATCCAGCGCAGAGGAGTTTGCTCAGATCTCTCGAAACCTAGATGCTGATGCTTTGGAGCTTAATTTATCCTGCCCTCATGCCGAGAAGTACGGCAGCGAGCTGGGACGTTATCCCGATCTGGTAGAATCGGTGACCGGGGCAGTGAAGGCAGCCTCAAGCGTTCCAGTCTGGGTGAAGCTAACCCCCAACACCGCCGACATCCTAGAGCTGGGGCTCGCCGCCCAAAGGGGAGGAGCTGATGCCGTGGTGGCCATCAACACTCTGAAGGCCATGGCTATAGATATTGAGACCGGCTATCCCATTCTGGGCAACCGCTTCGGAGGCCTATCCGGACGGGCTATAAAGCCGGTGGCCGTTCGTGCGGTGTACGATCTTGCCTCCCGTCTGGAGATCCCGGTGATCGGGGTGGGCGGAATATCCTCCTGGGAGGATGCGGTGGAGATGATCATGGCAGGAGCCTCTGCTATTCAGGTGGGGACCGCCCTTTTGCAGGGCTATGGCGTATTCGAGGAGATCACATCCGGCCTGTCTGCATACCTGGGGAGGAAATCAATAACTCTAGAAGAGCTGTGCGGCATGGCTGGGAGGTGCTCATGAGACCTATCGATACAGTTATAATGGAAGTCCAATCCGAAACCCCTCTGATCAAGACTCTCCGGCTGGACAGGAGCCTGGATCCTCATCCCGGGCAGTATGCCATGGTCTGGATTCGCGGACTGGATGAGGTTCCCATGAGCTTCTCTGGACCTGATACCATCACCGTGCAGTCGGTGGGTGAGGCCTCCGAGGCCCTCAATTCCCTGGGCGAGGGAAGGAGCATTGGGCTGCGTGGACCTCTTGGCAAGGGTTTTACTCTTCTGGGAGAAAGGATTCTGATCATCGGAGGCGGGGTGGGAACTGCGCCTTTGGCCTTCCTGGGCGAGCAGGCTATGAATGCGGGCATGGAGGTCACATCGCTGATCGGCTATCGCTGCTGTAGCGATATGATATTCCTGAAGAGGTTCCAGAGGCTGGGCAGAACGATCGTCACCACTGACGATGGTTCAAGCGGGATCCGGGGCCGGGTGGCCGCGGGCCTTGAGGCTCTGGACCTTGATGATTACGACCAGATCTATCTATGCGGCCCGGAGCTGATGATGTGGGATGTAATCTCCCGGTCACGAGAGCATGCCAAAAAAACTCAGGCCTGCATCAATCGCTACTTCAAATGCGCTGAGGGCATATGCGGATCATGCTGCCTGGATCCGGATGGGCTGAGAGTCTGCGTGGAAGGGCCGGTGATCAGGGCTGATCGCCTTCTAGAGAGCGAGTTTGGCCGGTACCGCCGCGGACCGACAGGTGTCAAGGGGCCCTGCAGGGGATGAAAATCATAGGGGCTAAGAAAGGCGATGAAGAAAGGGGATGAAAGAGGATGATTGTCAGATTCAAGAAGGACGGCCTCGTCCGGGGCGGCTCGTACAGCATTGAGCATGGAATAGTATCGGGAGGAGAGATAATTCCCCTGGAGGATGCAGAGCTGCTCATACCCTGTCAGCCATCAAAGATAATCTGCGTGGGCCTGAACTATGTGGAGCACGCCCGGGAATTAAAGATGAAGCTGCCCGAGGAGCCCATCATCTTTCTTAAGCCTCCTACTGCCGCCCTGAGCCCCGGGGGCGAGATCATATATCCTCCCTCCAGCCGGCAGGTGGACTATGAAGGGGAACTAGCGGTGGTGATAGGAAAGAGGGGCAGGAATATCCCGGCAGATGAGGCGGAAGGTCATATCCTGGGATACACCTGCTTTAACGATGTTACTGCTCGCGATCTGCAGCAAAGAGATACTCAATGGACCCGGGCCAAGAGCTTTGATACCTTTGCTCCCTTCGGCCCATGGATTGCGTCGATTGATCCCTCTGGCGTTGACATCGAGACCCGGGTGAACGGCGAGACCGTGCAAAAGTCCAATACCTCGGACCTGATATTCGGCGTTCCCAGGCTCATCGAGTTCATAAGCGGCATCATGACTCTGCAGCCGGGAGATGTGATAGCCACTGGAACGCCGCCGGGAGTGGGACAGCTGCATCGGGGCGATCTGGTGGAGGTGGAGATCGAGGGGATAGGCGTTCTCAAGAACTCTGTGGTGGCTGCCGACAGGAGCTGAAGGGATCGTTTAACTGCCAGCATTGTCCAATTTTTTATCCTTCCCGGCGCAAACGCTCATGCCGTCGAGTCTAGAACCGCCAGCCAGTCGAAGTCGGTGAAGCTCTCTGGCCCCAGGGGAAAGTAGGTGGGATTCTTTGCGCTTCCGGATCGGCGCGGAAGAGAGGCGATCTCATCTGCAGGAAGCCCCTGGCCTTTGCAGGTGGGGATGAGCCGTGCCGGACCAGGTGCAGCAGTCAGTCGTGCCTCCAGGGTGCTCTCCTCAGGCTTGCCTATCCCATTGGAGCTTGATACGCCCACTGCGGTTCCTATGACCGCATAGCCCGAACCCATGATCTGATCCAGGTGAGAGCCTGCCGGCCACCAGGAATAAAGGTCATCTGTGTATTGCCATTCAGCCCGACCCCGTTGCAGATGACGGTTGTGAGCGAAGGCCATCACCCTTCCCCTCTGGCTGCCCTCCCGGGACGTTATATACGCCAGGTTTTCCGCCATCATGGCATCACGAATGCCAAGGAGCCTGCTTGTTCGGTCGAGTGAGTTTCCGGCAAGCTCGGCATGATAGCTAAGCTGTTGCCGGGCAAGGGCTGCATAATGCACTGCCTCCTGATAGCGAGCTGGATCGCTTCCGGCCACCAGCTCGGGGCGGCGAACGAGCAGCTCCTCATAGAGGTCCTCCACTTCCGCGCGCAGCGCGATCGCATTGGGAGAGCGGCCAATGGATTTTGCCGGATCGATCAGAGAATCCGGATTATCCCAATCGGATTCCTGGCCCAGGAAGGGTTCGATCCTCTGGCGATGCTCCTCTCCTTGAACCGGGTCGATTGTGCCGAGGAAGTCCAGGACGAAGTATATCAGCTGCTTTGGACTGTCGCTGGCCAACATCTCCGTGGGGCTGTCAAAGCCGTAGAAATGGAGCTTATGGGCATGAGACGGGTCCGAATTGTACTCTTTCATCCACTCCACCAGATCTCGATTGGCATCAAGGTGGCCAAAGCCGTGGCTGAAGCCCAACTCCAGGATATCATCGAATGAATCCGGGCCCAGGCCGGCGATATACTGGTCCACCAGCCGCCCGCGGGGAAAGCTGCTCTCAATGGCTATGGCCACAAAGCCGTGATTCTCCACCAGGCGAATGAAAAGCCGGTTGCGCAAGAGGAGGATGTCGCTCTTCCCATGAAGAGCCTCTCCAAAGCCCAGGAGCCTCACTGTGTCCCCTATTCTGGCCATAGCCCTATCTATGGCATCGTTCAATTCGCTTGAATCGAGAGAGAATGGGATCGTCTGGGCCAAGATCCAATCTTCCAGGGTGGAATACCCGGGCTCAAAGCCGCCTTTGCGAGATAAGCTATCCATTTCCAGTAACCTCTGGCATCTCAAAGCTGCACATTGATGTCATAAAAAGGATTTCAGTGGGAAAAGTAATCTATATACCTCTATTTTTTGAATAATTAGATAAACTGTATCATGCAATATGTATATTCTATTTTGATTAAAATCATATATTCAGATGGTAATCCTCACAGGAGGTAACGAAATGAATACCAGATCATCTCCGGCAAAGCTCTTCTTAGCTATTGCCATAATCTGCAGCTCAATTCAATTGGGTATGGCAGATAATGCAACGCATGAGACTTCGGCAAAGAATGTAATTCTCCTTATCGGCGACGGAATGGGATTTCCCCAATTGACGCTGGCCAGGATCGATAAGGCAGGAGGAAATGTCACCCAGTATGGCTCAGTCGAGCTTTTCATGGACGGAATGGAGCAGACAGGGATGGTCAAGACATCCAGCGCGAACTCACTGGTAACCGATTCTGCTCCTGCATCTTCGGCTATGGCAACCGGTGAAAAGACGAACAATGGTGTTATCAGCCAAAATTCCGCCGCCATCCAGGGAAAGAGAGATGGAGAGAACCTGACCACCATTCTGGAGATGGC
>ERZ1026800.273-NODE-273-length-47449-cov-5.724547_pt1 | contig 47449 bp, 50 predicted proteins | sample MGYA00520873_ERZ1026800 | MGnify/ENA primary metagenome ERZ1026800 (study PRJEB33270, sample SAMEA104284475) | anaerobic digester metagenome | biome: Anaerobic digester microbiome; feature: mesophilic sludge digester; material: Anaerobic digester biomass | place...
GTAGAGGTTCCTCCACGAAGAACCCCCATTCCGTAAACGCGGCGGAATGGGGGTTTCGTTTCCTGGTGCCGGAGGACGGAATCGAACCGTCACGCCCCCAGGGGGCGGGGGATTTTGGGGTGCGAGGCCTGCTATCCGCGGTCAATTGCTTTACATGCCCGGTTGATCTCGAAGGCCTTTTTATTGTTCTGAATCCCGCAAAGGATGAAGTCGTATTTGAACAAGCTGGGAACACTGGGCACAACATAGACACGCGACCACATCTCTATGCGTCCGCTTTTTTTCTTGAAGTCGACAAGGGTTATCTTCCTGGACATACGTGCCTCCATGGGTTGAAACATCCCGGGAAGGGAACCATCTGTCAGATCTTCGAAGCTTGCCTCCACACTCAGCGGTCATCGTCGTCCTTTTTGGAATGCCTGCGCGACAGTTTTGTTTCAAGCACCGTTTTCCTGCAGAGGGCTTCACACCGCTCGCATGTTTTGACGTGCTCGAAGACGGCCGTCATCCTCTTTCCCTGCTCGCTTTCATCATACAGAAGACATCCGCCGTCGGTTGCCAGAGCGAGGCATTCTTCATCTCCGGGGCAATTCGGTCCCTGGGGTAGCTCCCACTTCTTCTCCTTGAGAAGGGTCCGGATAGATGTGAGGTGTTTCTGATAGATCACATTCATGTCACGCTCCTTCTCGACGCAAAATCCCTCGGGTACGACGCTCCTTTTCTGGAAATCGACATAGACAACTTTCGCCATGTTTCGCATACCTCCCTGGGCGGCGTCAATTTCCCCGCCTATATCGTATAAACGGGAAATGGCATCAATCCCGTGACTGTTATCTGTCGCCTGATGAAACAGGTGCCCTGCGGTTTTCGGCATGCCTTCCATCGGCCGGTGTCAGCCGGAAGTCCGTCGGCGCTGTCCGTGGCCCGGGATGATGCGGGGGTGTCGCGGAGTCATGCCAGCGCGTAGAACTCCTTTTGCCTGAGACTGCCGAAGGAACGGTCGGCATCATCCAGCCGGAATCCCATCCGGGCCTTTCCCTCCAGGAATTTCTCGTGATTCTGCTGGATCCACTTGAAGGAGAAGGCGTTGAACATATGCCGCATCTTTTCCGTGTGAAACGCACCCGATAAGAACACCTCGAAATACCCGACTTTTTCTAGAGAGTGCCTATCCGGAAACCCCGGTTTTTCACCGGGAATGATAACCGGAAAGTCAACGGCGCGGCTCAGGCCGGCGGTAACATAGGCCCTTGGTTGCTCGTTCGCCTGGATTTCGGCGCGTATCGCCGTTTTTCCCCACGGCAAGGCGCACCACCGCCTCGAATGCCAAGAAAGCGGCCGCGATCTCTGCGGATCAGACCTCGGCCAGTCGGATGCGGGCCATCACCAGCAGATTGTAGGAAACGATGCTGCTCCACACATACTGCTTGAAGCCGCCCCATCCCGACCAACTGCATCGCTCCAGGCCAAAGGCCCTCTTCAGGCAGGAGATGCCCGCCTCGATGCCGGCGCCGAAGTTGCGCAGCATCCTGTAGACCCAGCGGCTCCTGGCTATCTCAAGAACGGACAGGCCGCGCTTCCTGACAAAAACGACATCCTGGACCCGATGCTCTTTGGCAAAACGCAGATTGTCCTGCGAGGCGAACCCGTCTACGGCGGGGTTGCAACGCTCGATCAGGAAATCCAAAAATCAGCGTCGCGGCCCCGCCGGAAAGAAACACCTTGTGCCCGTACAGGGTGTCCCGACCGCCCTTGACGAGGATGTCCGTACGCTCCTCGAAGAAGCAAGCGATCTTCTCCGATGCGGGAACCGTCTCTTGATTCAAAATCCGCCGCCGCGTCAGATCGATGCCCCCCATGAGACCCGCAGCCCGTTCCAGCCGATTCGCTAGGACGCGGGCCGCAAGGGTATCGCGGAGATCGGTACCCTCGAAGGATCGCGGCTCCGGGCCGGCCGGGCAATCGGTTCTAGATCGGCGGCGATCGCTTTTCATGCAAGGAAGCGATTGGGGCGGAATCCGACGGCGGCCTGATTGCGGTTTCAGAGGGGTATCCTTTTTTGCGAAATTCGTGTAAAAGGACGAAACGCAAAGACACGGCATGCATTGCAGGCCTTTGCAAGATCCGGTTTTTGAAAGGATAACTGCATGTTCCAGACTCCCTTGGTCTCGCGTCCTGCGTCGAAAGCCCAGGTGCAGTTCCACTTCACGCACCCGGGAGTTGACAGGGGCCTGTCGAAACGGTCAGGCTCTTTTTTTTGCCTATTCCGAGGCTTGGCGTTCCGTCGCGCAACGGAACGCATCTGATGTGCAGTGATCTTCGTCCTTCTCAACGCTAGGATGCATTTGCGGCCCCAGGACCCCATGAGAGAAAAAACGAAGACCCTTTCCCGAGCCATCCTGGCATTGATCGTCATGTCCCTCATCTGGGGCTACAACTGGGTTCTCGTCAAGGAGGCCATGCGCCTGGCCGCCCCCTTCGACTTTTCGGCCATCCGCACGATCGGCGGCGGCGTTCTCCTGCTGGGGGTCCTGGCCTGGCAGGGAAAGCCCCTGCGTCCCCCGGACATTCCCAAGACCCTCCTGGTGGGGGTTCTCTGCACGACGCTTTCCGTGGGGTTCGCCACCTGGGCCCTCGTCGAAGGAGGAGCCGGGAAAATGGCGATTCTCACCTATGCCATGCCCTTCTGGCTGATCCTGATGGCCTGGCCGCTCCTGGGGGAGCGCCCGAAGGGCCTGCAGTGGCCGGCGGTGGCCCTCTCCCTGGCGGGGCTTGTCCTGCTGCTCGAGCCCTGGAGCTACCGGGGCGACCTGTTCCCGAGCACGCTGGCCGTCGCGAGCGGGCTCGCCTGGGCGGCAAGCGCCGTCGTGACGAAGCGCATGGACCGGGACGGCGGGGTGGACCCCGTTTCCCTCTCGGCCTGGCAGGTTCTCTTCGGCGGCCTTTTCCTGGCGGCCGCCGCGCTTGTCGTCCCCTCGGCGCCGATCCGATGGACCCCCTGGATGGCCGGCGTCATGGCCTACAACGTCGTCCTCACGAGCGCCGTGGCCATCCTCATGTGGTTCTACGTCCTGAAAGTCCTGCCTGCCGGCATCGCCGGCCTCGGGTCCCTCGCCACGCCCGTCCTGGGTCTCTTCTTTGCCTACGCCCTGCTGGGCGAGCGGTTCTCGCTCTGCGAGGGGTGGGGCGGCGCGCTCATCATCGCGGCGCTTTTCATCCTGGTGTTGCAGGGGCTTCGCAACCATCGGCGGCCCTGACGGGCCGGCATGCGCCCGCGAGCGTCACGGGGCTGACCGGGAGACAAAAAAGGCCGGACGGAGGCACCCTATCGTCGCGCCTCGTCTGGCCCTGTCCGATCGCATCAGGGGGTGCCGCCGGGGAAGAGACCCTACAGCCCGAATCCCGCGGACTGGAACTCGTTGAGGAAGAGCATGGCCGCCATCAGGAACCCCAGCAGCGTGACCGTTTCGGCCGTGATCATGATCGTGCGGTCCTGTCCCTCCACGGGCTTTTCGAACTGGGCGATCCGGTAGAGGAACCGCATCACGGCCTTGTGGACCGAGAGAACCCCGACCACGGCACCGGCTCCGAAGAAGTAGAGGAGCCACTCTTCCGCTGCGCCCGTGTAGTTGGCATGGAAGAGGAACAGCCAGGCCGAGATCAGGAACAGCGGTCCCAGTTTGAATTCGTAGAGGAAGGGGCGCACGCCCGGCAGACCGGATAGGGTCTTGATGATTTCGCTTTCCCGCAGCGCAGGGCGCAGCAGCCGGTCGGACAGTCGCTTCAGGGTCTCCTTGTTTTTCATTGTCGAAGCCTCCACTTGCAGCTCAACAGCACGCGCAGGCTGCATGGCCTCCGACCACGAACACCTTGTCTCTTCACTCGAGAAGGATCTCTTCGAAGGGGCTGACGGATTCAGCGGAAAGGAGCGGATTCCGGCCGTTGATCGCCACGGCAATCGGCAGGGCGGCATAGGTCCTGGAGTCGGTCTTTCGCTCCTTCAGGCAAGGCATCCGGGGGGGATGCGTGCTGAATGGTTCGATCGGCCCGGGGTTTGTCCGGGGCCCGTCATGACTCCCCTATGAGTGGTCCCGAGGGACGGAAAGAACGTTTCGATACAGCATGGAACACCTCACGTGACCGGAAGGTCCGCCTCCCCGCGATGAGTGTGGACGGCGGGCATGGCCCGGAAGGGAAATGGCCCTTTGCGAAAGTCATGAGGCCCGCGCCGCAGGAAGCTCTTCCGGATAGCTTTCGACGTGTTAATCTGTCACGTCGCCTTCCGTTTGTCAATACACAATAGCAAAGATCGTACCTCTTGCCGGAAAACAGGCAGACCTTTTGTAAGTGCTTGATATCGTGCTATGTATTGTCGTCAACGGCCGTGCGGGAATCGGGACCTCCGGGCGGGAGCATGCGTCGTTTCGTCACAGGGCTGTTGCAGTTTGTCGGGCCGAGCCTCCCGCGCAAAGACAGGAAGTCGGGAATTCGTCATTTCATGCCTTCCCGCCTTGTTTGAGGGGCCGCGGGAGCATCAGGGTCAGCAAGACTGCCGGCACGGTGAGGAAAGACAGTACCGTCAACGCCGAAGGCAGGCCGTAGCCGTCGGCGACGTGACCCAGCAGGGGCGCCACGATCCCGCCGATGGAGATGGCCACGCCCAGCGTGATGCCCGAGGCGAGCCCGACCCGGTTGGGCAGAAAGTGCTGACCCATGACAACCAGCGGACTATAGGTGGAGAGCAGGACGATGCCGATCGGGATGAGCAGCGCCGTGGCAACGACGACATCGCGGAGCTGGACGAGGAGAACGAGCAGAGGGATGAGGGCCACATACCCGGCGAGGACCACCCTTCGATGGCCGTACGTGTCGGCCAGGCGCCCGCCCCAGAGCGTCCCGACGACCCCGGCGCCGAACATGATGGACAGGGCCGTGCCTGCCGTCGTGGCGGACTGCTGGTAGATGTGGATCCAGTAAAGCGGGATGAAGGTGTTCAGCCCGTAAAAGATGATGGAGCGGAGGATCACGACCCCCGTGACGATGGCAAAGGGGCCCCACCGGTCCCTTTGCTCCTCGCCCGTCCGGGCTCCGGGGACGGCCTTTGCCGCTGCATGCCCGCCGCCCGCGCCCGCGAGCTGAACGGCCAGGAAGGCCGCCATGAGGACAAAAGGGATGGCCAGGAAGGCGGTTCCCCGGAGGCCCCACGCCGAGACGACGGCAGCCGCCATGATCGGACCCAGCGCGATGCCCATCTGGCCCCCCACGGCAAAGACGCTCATGCCCGTGGCCTTCCTGTCGCCGGCGTGGTTGTGCACCAGACGGGCACCTTCGGGGTGGAAGGCCGCAATGCCGATGCCGCTCAGGACAATCATCGAGACGGCAAACCAGTAATCGGGCAGCAGGGTGCAGAAGGCCACGCCGCAGCCCGCCACGGCAACCCCCGCCGGGATGAGCCAGGGCTTCGACAGCCTGTCCGCGTAGAAACCGAACACGGGCTGAATGACGGTGGAGGCGATGCTCAGGGCGGCGACGAGCCCGGCGGCCGACGCGTAGCTCAATTGGTATTCGGAAATGAAGAAGGGCAGGAGGGCCGGCACGGCCCCCTGGTTGAGGTCCGTGAACAGATGGCCCAGCGCTGCCAGCCAGACAAAACGGGTTTTCATCGGCCCACTCCGGTCCGTCGGGATGGCTTGACTCTACCCGCACAGTCGGCTATCCTGCTTGCGCCATGAAGACAAATAATGTCGTGAAACGGACAAAGCCGGGATCCCCGGAGCGCCAGAGGCATCTCATGGAAGCCCCCCAGGCCGTTATCGCGCTGGCCCTGGACGAGCCCGACGGCCACCGCATCCCGCTGCACTGGCATTCCCGGGCCCAGCTCCTCTACGCCTCAGAGGGGGTCATGACCGTGACGACGGACAGCGGGGTCTGGGTCCTGCCGCCGCTTCGGGCCATGTGGATCCCCGCGTTCACGGAGCATCACATCCGCGCGTCGGGACGCCTGTCCATGCGGACACTGTACATCAGGCCCGACGCCGTGCAGGATTTCCCGCCTTCCTGCCGCATCGTCTCGGTCTCGCCCCTTCTGCGCGAGCTCCTCGTCTACAGCACGACCCTGCCGCGCCGCTATGACCCCGGGGACCATGCCGGGCGCGTCATGGGGGTCATCCTCGATCTCATCCGGTTCAGCGACCCCGTGCCCCTCGATCTGCCGATCCCCCGGGACCCGCGGCTGCGAAAGATTTTCGACCGCCTGATGAATGTGCCGGCCGAGGGCAGGACCCTCGAACAGTGGGGGCGGCGGGTGGGGGCGACGGGACGGACGCTCTCGAGGCTCTTCCGGGCCGAAACCGGGATGAGCTTTCATCAGTGGCGCCAGCAGCTCAGGCTTCTCCAGGCCCTGAGGCTTCTGGGACGGGGTGATCCGATCACCAGTGTCGCGCTCGATGTGGGATACGGCAGCCTGAGCGCCTTCGTTTCCGTGTTCCGAAAGACACTGGGCGTGACGCCGGGCAGGTATTTCCGCAGCGACTCGCAAGTCTTTCGGCGGGGGTGAAACAAAGTTAAAAACGTTTAATATCCGAGACGTTAGAATCATGATAGACCGTGTTTTTCCCTTGACAAGCAGGCAGGGATCGCTATGATGCATCGAGGCTGGGTTTCCTTCTCAGGCAGACACTATTCGTCCGGAACACACGGTGCATAGGGTCGTTTTTCGCATCGCTTGAACCGGGCCGGACAGATGACGCATGGCCATACTGGCAATATCACTGGATTTCAGAAGCGGTGGGCAGGAGGTTGCATCCCTGGTTGGCGAGGCCTTGGGGTACAAGTGTTCCGGCAAGGACCAGAGCCTTGCCTACATGAAGGCCGCAGGCGAGCGATGGGAGCGCCTGTTCCGTGAACTCGACCAGGAGAGGCCTTCGCTCTGGGACCGCTACGATTGGGAATACCGGGGGTTCGTGGCGCTGCTCGAGGCCTACATCTACGAACATGCCTCGCGCGACAAGGCAATCGTCATCGGCCAGGGCGGCAGCTTTGTCCTCACCGATCTTCCCTTCGTCCTGAAGATCCGTCTCACGGCGCCCTTCGAGCTCCGTGTCCGCCGCCTGATGGAAAAATCGGAGATCGGCGAGAAGGCGGCCGAGGACATCGTGAGGCGCACGGACAAGGCCCGCGTCGGCTACATCAAGGCCATCTACGGGAAGGACTGGTTCGACCTCAAGAACTACGACATGGTCTTCAACGCGGCGACACAGTCCTACGATCAGATCGCGAAGATCATCGTCGATGCCCTCCGGGTGAAGGACCAGACGATCACCCCCGACACGTGGGACCTTCTCGCGGGAAGAGCCATCGCGGCACAGATCAGGGCCCGGGTCCTCACGAACCCGAAGATCCACGTGCCGACATTCACGGCGGCCTATGACGGCCAGAACATCCTCCTCCGGGGCGTGATCCACAACAAGAACGAATACAGGATGATCGAGGAGATCGCCGCCGGCATGTCCAAAGGCCGCCCTCTCCGGAACGAGCTTCACGGTCGCGGGTAACCCCGGGGCCTGGCTCAGCAGAGAGGGTGGGTACGGCCCCCGATGCTTCGCCGGCGCCTCCTGAAAGGGTTACGGGAAATGGAGCTTGACGAGCGCCTGAATCAGGCCGCCCGCGTCCTCCGGGATGCCGATGCGCTGCTGGTCACGGCGGGGGCCGGCATGGGTGTCGATTCGGGGCTGCCCGACTTTCGGGGCAACGAAGGGTTCTGGAAGGCCTACCCCCCCATGGCCAGGCTCGGGGTTTCCTTCGTCGAGATGGCCAACCCCTGGTGGTTCGAACGGGACCCCGCATTTGCCTGGGGCTTCTACGGCCACCGGCTGAACCTCTACCGGCGCACGGTCCCGCACGCGGGTTTCGGCAGGCTGCTCGAGATCGGCAAGGCGAAGAGGGACGGCTATTTCGTCTTCACGTCCAACGTGGACGGGCAGTTCCAGATCGCGGGCTACGATGAGGACCGTATCGAGGAGTGCCACGGCTCCATCCACCACCTGCAGTGCACGCGGCCCTGCTCGCAGAACATCTGGGAGGCCCGGGGGATGAGTCTCGAGGTCGACGAGACGCAGTTCCGGGCCTGCGACCCCCTGCCGCACTGCCCCCGGTGCGGGGCCCTTGCACGGCCCAACGTCCTCATGTTCAACGATTGGGACTGGATCCCGCACCGCACCCGGATGCAGGGCGAGCGCTTTCACCGGTGGCTGGAGGGTCTCACGGCCCGGAAGGCCCGTCTTGCCGTGGTGGAACTGGGTGCCGGCGAGGCCGTGGCGACCGTCCGGATGACGTCGGAGGCCGCCGCCCGGCCGGAAAGAGCCACGCTCATCCGGATCAACCCCCGGGACACCGATGTCCCCCCCGGTCAGCTCTCCATCCCCCTCGGCGCCGAGGAGGGGATCCTCAGGATCACGGAACCCGCCCCTGCCTGACCCCGTGCGCCGCCCCACCATCTTTGCACTTGAACTCACCGCGCTTCGGCTGTATTGATGAATCAGGATGTTTCGGATCCTGCACGTTTGAAAGGAGGTGAATGCGATGGCCGTTCGAATCCTGTTGAAACGGAGGGTTCCCGCCGAGCGGGAGAAAGACCTTGTCGGCCTGATTACGGACCTGCGGAGCATGGCCTCCCGGCAGCCCGGCTACATCTCCGGCGAGACCATGCGGAACGTCAAGGACCCCGAAGAGTATCTCGTGATCAGCACCTGGGATTCCCTGGAAGACTGGGAGACATGGATCGCCAGCCCGCCCCGGAAGGCGCTGCAGGAGAAGATCGACAGACTCCTCGGGAAGCCCACCACGTACGACATGTACCACTATCCGGACAAGCGCTACTACAGGGCCGAGCCCGGCGATTACCTGGAGCGCTGATCCGTCGCGCCCGAAACGTGACACGGCCTGCCTGCTTCCGACTCAGGCACGCAAGCGAGTTCCTGTCCGAAAGCGGGATCCCCTGTTCCGGTTCGTTCTCTTCTGGCAGCCGTGGCGGCAAGTCCCGGCCGGCCCCGTTGCGGGGACCGGCCCGACGGCAACCCGTTCCCGGAAATTTCCGGATTCCCGAGCCGGGAGAAAGGAGGACAGGCGATGATCAAGGTCATGATCAAACGAAAGGCTCCGGCGGACAAGCAGACAGAGCTCCTGGACCTGGTTACGAAACTCAGAAGCGAGGCCTCGAAACAACCCGGGTACATCTCCGGAGAAACGCTGCACGGCAGTGAGCGGCCCGACGAGTTTCTCGTCATCAGCATCTGGGACGACGAGTATTTCTGGAAAAAATGGATCGCCACCGACGAGCGCAAGGCGATCCAGGGGCAGATCGACAAGCTGACCGGGACCCCCACGGAATACGAGATTTACCGCTATCCGAGGAAGGTCTCCGTAGAATGAAAACACGACAGGCCCGCGATTCAGATGCCCCGGCCCCGGCCGGGGCGTTTTTCGTTGACACCCTTCCGCGGGTTCATCTATAGTGCTGCCCGGGGTTTGCGGACGGCATCCTTCCTCGCCGGGGTCCCCCCCCGGCTTTCGTCCCTGTAAATCAACAGCACCGTTCAGGAGGTGGACCATGGCAAAAGTCGGTGTCGTTCTCTCAGGCTGCGGCGTGTACGATGGGGCCGAGATCCACGAGGCCACCCTGACCCTTTATTTTCTGGACAGGGCGGGCGCGGAGATCCTCTGCATGGCGCCGGACGTCAGCCAGATGCACGTGATCGACCATACGAAGGGAGAACCCAGCGGGGAGGCAAGGAACGTCCTGTGCGAGTCCTCCCGCATCGCCCGCGGCGATATCCGGAACATGAAGGACGTGAAGGCCGCCGACATCGACGCCCTGATCTTTCCGGGCGGGTTCGGCGCCGCGAAGAACCTCTGCGATTTCGCCGTGAAGGGAGCCGACTGCGCCGTGAACCCCGAGGTTGCGCGGCTCGTCGGGGAAATCCACGCCGCGAAGAAGCCCGTCGGCTTCATCTGCATCGCGCCGGTCATCGCCGCGAAGGTCCTCGGCGCGGCAAGCCCGAAGCTCACGATCGGCAACGACCCCGGGGCCTCCGCCGCCATAGAGGCCATGGGCGGCAGGCACGTGCAGGCTCCCGTCGAGGGGATCGTCGTCGACGAGGCCAACAAGATCGTCACGACCCCGGCCTACATGCTGGGGCCCACCATCTCGAAGGTGGCCCAGGGCATCGAGAAACTCGTGGCCGAGATCCTGAAGATGGCGGAGAAGTAGGAAGGTTGCCGTCGGCCAAAATCCCTCCTGCGAAAAGACGTTCTTCGACCACTCTACATCTTGCGTCGCTGCAGGCGCAAAAACTCGCCCTCCGGGCTCGAACAATTTGCGCTGAGGCCGCTCCGCTTCGATAAGAGCGGTTACCGAAGAACGCCTTACTCCGCAGCCAGGATTCCGACCAACGGCGCCTGTGGAGAAGAATGCAGAGGTAAGGGATGAGAGAAATAAGGACCGAGCAAATCGTTCAGGCCGTGCGTGACCTCTTCATCGATGCCAACTGCAATCTCGGCGAGGACGTCCTGGCGGCCTTCGACCGGGCCATCGAGACGGATGAATCCCCCGTGGCCCGGGAGGTCCTCCGGGAGCTCAAGGAGAACGCCCGCATCGCCCGGGACGAACAGTCTCCCCTCTGCCAGGACACGGGCCTTGCCGTCCTTTTCGTCGAGGTGGGCCAGGACGTGCACGTCACCGGGGGCGACCTGAAGGAGGCCCTCAACGAGGGCGTCCGAAGGGGCTACGGGGAGGGCTACCTCCGGAAATCGGCCTGCCACCCCTTCACCCGGGCCAACACGAGGGACAACACGCCCGCCGTGATCCACTTCGACATCGTCCCCGGCGAACGCATGCGGATCGTGGCCGTCCCGAAGGGCGGCGGCGCGGAGAACATGAGCCGCGTGGACATGCTCTCCCCCTCGGCGGGTCTCGAAGGGATCAAGGATTTCGTTGTGAAGCGCATCGAGGCCTCGGGCTCGAACCCCTGCCCGCCCACGGTGGTGGGCGTGGGGATCGGGGGGACCTTCGAGCGCTCGGCCATTCTGGCCAAGAAGGCCCTCACGAGAAGGATCGGCCAGCGCAACGCCGACCCGGAGCTGGCCGGGGTCGAAGCGGACGTACTCTCGCGGATCAATCGGCTGGGCATCGGGCCCATGGGCTACGGCGGGAACACGACCTCCCTGGACGTCTTCTTCGAGGTGGAGCCCTGCCACATCGCGAGCCTCCCCGTGGCGGTGAACGTCCAGTGCCACGCGATGCGGCACAAGGAAACCATCCTGTAAGGCCGGAAGAGCGGAAGCGAGGAAGAGCAGAAGAGCGGAAAGAAAAGGAAACGACCGGAAAGACCGAATAGACCTGACAGACTGGACAGACTGAAACCATGGCGGAAATAAAACTCAAGACGCCCTTGACCGATCAGGATGTGGAGAAACTCGAGATCGGCGACAGGGTGCTGCTCACGGGGGTCGTCTACACGGCGAGGGATGCGGCCCACAAGCGGCTCTCCGATCTCATCGAGGCGGGCAGGGAACTGCCCGTCGACATCCGCGGTCAGGTCATCTACTATGTAGGGCCGGCCCCGGCCAGGCCGGGGAAGCCCATCGGCTCGGCGGGCCCGACGACGAGCTACCGCATGGACGCCTATGCGCCGAAGCTCATGGAGCTGGGGCTCAAGGGAATGATCGGCAAGGGGAATCGCGGCGCAAACGTGATCGAGGCCATGCGGAAATTCAAGGCCGTCTATTTCGGGGCGACGGGAGGGGCGGGTGCGCTGCTGGCCCGGAGCATCCGGAAGGCCGAGACCGTCGCCTACGAGGACCTCGGGCCCGAGGCCATCCAGCGCCTGGAGGTGGACGACTTCCCCGTCGTCGTCATCAACGACACGAAGGGAAATGACCTCTATGTCGAGGGGGCCAACAAATACAGAAGGTGAGAGGGGAAGAAGGTAAGAGGAAGATGAAAGAAGGCCGGGAGGATAACCCCCCGGCCTTTCGCGTTGTCAGAAACCCCCGGGTCCTAGAGCCCCAGGATACCGAAGAACAGCCAGCAGATGATGGCGCCGACGATAGACATCGAGAGCCCCCAGATCAGCAGGTCGCGGAAAAGCTTCTGCTTGTTCTCGTGCTCGGCGGCGCAGGCGATGCAGAGCGCCCCGAGCGTGGAGAGCGGCGAGGCGTCGACGAGGTGGGCGCCCACGTTGATCGAGGAGATCATGCCGACCGCATCGGCGCCGGGGACCAGCTTCATGAGACCCGGCACGAGCGGCAGGAAGGCCGGCATGACGACGCCGGAGGAGCTCGAGTAGGCCGAGATGACACCCGTGACGAGACCCAGCCAGAAGTGCACCGTCGTGGGGCCCGAGAAGGCCGCGATGGCCTGCGTCATCGCCTTGAGACCGCCCGAGCGCTCCATGATCTCGATGAGGACGGTCACGCCGCAGACCATCAGGATGACGAACCAGGGCATCGACTTGATGGCGGCCTTGCTGTCGGCCGCGCCGAAGAGCATCATGAAACCCGCCAGCACGAAGGCGATGGTGCCCACGTTGGAGGACATCAGGAGGAGCCACTTGGGGAAGAGGGGCTTCATCCCGGGGAGGGCCGGGACGACGACCAGGAAGATCAGGACGAAGATGCAGGTCACGGTGAACCACTGCTCCTTCGTGAAGGGCTCGGGCTTCGGGGCGATCGTGTTGATGTCGACCGTCTTGCCCTTGTGCTGCATCATCCACTTCCAGCCGCCGAAGATCAGGAAGCCGGGGATGACGGCGATGCCCTGGGCGACAATGGAGTTGAAGTAGACCTTCCAGTCGATCTCGTTGATCGTGTACTTCGCGAAGAGGTCGGGGATCTGCGGTCCCATCTTCTCCACGAGACCGTGCGAGATGATCCCCGTGGGGGCAAACGGCGAGAAGCAGGCCGAGTTGGCCGCCCCGACGACGATGAGGGTCATGCAGAAGGCCGACATGCCCACCTGGCCCGCGATGGCCATCGTGATGGGCGCCAGAAGGGCGACGCCTGCGATGTTGCCCGGGCCGATCGTGGTGATGAGGATGGTCAGCAGGTAGATGATCAGGGGCAGCAGCATCATGTTGCCGCCGCACAGGCGGATGCTGTAGCTGGTGAACTTCCCCAGGGTCCCGTTGACCTGGGCCATGCCGAACATGAAGGTCACGCCGACAAGGATCATGAACAGGCTCAGGGGATAGGTCATCACGACCTTCGATAGGGTCCCGTTGACCTGGGCCATGCCGAACATGAAGGTCACGCCGACAAGGATCATGAACAGGCTCAGGGGATAGGTCATCACGACCTTCGATGCCGGCATGTTCATGAAGATCGCCCCCACGACGATGCCGAAGGCGATGGCCAGATTGCCGACGTGAAGCTCCTCGTTCACGCAGCTGATGATGATGACGATTGCCAAGGCCAGGATGGACATCCAGGCCGCCAGAGATACGCCGAGAAATTCCATTTTGTTTCCCTCCTAGTGGATTCCTGACAGGGTGTCGAACGATTGGGGAACACTATTGCATTTCATGAAAAATGTCCACCGCGTTGAGTGATTTTTTTGGACCGGCCCGCGCGCCTGATGGAAAAACGAGAGAATGAGAGCGCTCGGTGCGCAAGCGGGGCCGCCCTGCCAGCCCGGGGGCGGGCAGGGGCGGCATCCGGTTATCCCAGTACGACGAGGACTTGGCTGGTGTTGACCTTGTCCCCTTCTTTTACCTTGATCTCCTTTACCGTGCCGTTGCCCGGGGCCACGATGGGGTTCTCCATCTTCATGGCCTCGAGGATGACGAGTTCCTCGTCCTCCTTGACGGCATCGCCGGCCTTCACGATGATCTCCTTGATCGTGCCGGGCATGGGAGCCACTACGTCGATTGCCATTGGGGTCTTACCTCCTTTCTTTATATAGTCTTGGCTCAAGGCTTATGGCTAAGGGCTTACGGCCCAGGACAAACGGCCTTGAGTGTTCAAGCTCTGACCTGTTACCCTCTTCTCGCGGGCTCCCGCCTGCGCGGGGGCGGCATCATAGAAAAAAGGCTGTAGGGCTCTTGCCTTTATCTTCAGCCCTTCGCCCTGCGCCCTTCGCCTCACGCCTGCCCTTAGCGGATCACCCCCATACCGGCCAACACGGAGAGCATGACGGCCGCGGCGATCACCGAGCCGATCTGCCCGCCGGCGTTGGCCCCCATGGCGTGCATCAGGAGGTAGCTCTTCTTGTTGTACTGCGAGCCCACCTTCTGCACCACGCGGGCTGCCATCGGGAAGGCAGAAATCCCCGCCGCGCCGATCAGCGGGTTGATCTTGCCGCCCGTCAGCACGTAGAGCACCTTGCCGAACAGAACCCCGCAGACCGTGTCCAGGATGATGGCCAGAAAACCCAGCCCCAGCACGATCAGCGTCTCGGCCCGGATGAAGGCCGGACCCGCCATCGTCGCCCCGATGCAGAGTCCCAGGAACAGCGTCACCACGTTGGCGATCTCGTTCTCGGCCGCTCCTGTGAGCCGCGCCACCACCCCGGACTCCTTCATCAGGTTGCCCAGCATGATCGTCGCCAGCAGCGGAAGCCCCTTCGGGGCGATGCAGCCCCCCACCACCGTGATCACGATGGGAAAGAGCAGCTTCGTGGTCTTCGAGACGGGCTTGGCCGTGAACTTCATCACCGTCTTCTTTTCCTTGTCAGTCGTCAGTGCCCTCATGATCGGCGGCTGGATGACCGGAACCAGCGACATGTACGAGTAGGCCGCCACGGCCACCGCCCCCAAAAGATGCGGGGCATACTTCGAGGTCACGTAGATCGCCGTCGGACCGTCGCAGGCCCCGATGACACCGATGGAGACCGCGTCGAGCTTCGGAAATCCGATGTACAGGGCCAGGATCAGCGTCAGAAAGATCCCGAACTGCCCCGCCGCCCCCAGCAAGAACGTGTAGGGCTGTGCCAGCACCGGCCCGAAGTCCGTCATCGCCCCGATGCCGATGAAAATGAGCAGCGGGAAGAGCTCCGTGTCGACGCCCGCGTCATAGATCGTCCTCACAAAACCGTCCTTGAGCATGACGTCCGACAGGGGCACGTTGACCAGCAAGCAGCCGAACCCGATGGGGACCAGCAAAAGGGGCTCGCAGTCCTTCTTGATGCCCAGCCACAAAAGAACCCCGCCCACGCCCAGCATGATCAGGTTCTGCCAGTTGACAAACAAAAGCTTGAAGCCGATGACCAGTCCGCCCAACCCGGCAATGATTGCTTCCATCATGGCCCTAGTCCTCCTTCCCCTCTTCCTTGTACGGGAAGAGCTTGCCCAGGCCGGCCATCATCAGGCTCAAAAGTCCCAGGGTGGCCAGTGTGCCCCCCATCCCGGCCACCAGCATCGTGATGCCGAATGTAAAATTGTCCATCTCCATCGTAAAAAAACCTCCTTCGTACGGTTAAATGAATGCCCACCCTCTTCGGGGGCCGCGCCGGGTCATTGCCGGCAGCTGTCCTAGAGAGGAATGTTGCCGTGTTTCTTCCAGGGGCGGTCTTCCTTCTTGTTCTCGAGCATCTTGAGGGCCTTGACGATCATGGGCCGCGTCTCCCTGGGCTCGATGACGTGCTCGATGAGGCCGTGCCGCGCCGCCTGGTAGGGAGTGGCGAAGTTGTCGATGTACTCCTGCGTCTTCTGCTTGAGGCTCTCGGGGTCCTCCTTGCGGAAGATGATCTTGGCCGCCCCCTCGGCGCCCATGACGGCGATCTCCGCCGAGGGCCACGCCATGACCACGTCGGCGCCCGTCTGGCCGGAGCACATGCCGAGGTAGGAGCCGCCGTAGGCCTTTCGCAGCACGATCGTGATCTTCGGCACCGTCGCCTCGGGGTAGACGTAGAGCATCTTCGCCCCGTGGCGGATGATGCCGCCGAACTCCTGCCCCGTCCCCGGGAGGTAGCCCGGGACGTCGACGAAGGTGAGGATCGGGAGGTTGAAACAGTCGCAGAAGCGGATGAAGCGCGAGGCCTTGTCGGAGGAGTTGATATCGAGGCACCCCGCGAGCACGGCCGGCTGGTTGGCGATGATCCCCACGGGCTGGCCGTTCATCCGTGCAAAGCAGGTGACCATGTTCATGGCGTAGAGGGCCTGGCTCTCGTAGATCTCGCCGTTGTCGACGACCAGCTTGATGATCCGCTTGATGTCATAGGGCCGGTTGCTGGCCTCGGGGACGAGCGTGTTGAGCTTCTCCTCCATGCGGTCCACCGGGTCCGTGCAGGCGGCAACGGGCGGCTTCTCTCGGTTGTTCAGCGGCAGGTAGCCCAGGAGCCTCTTGATCTGGTCAATGCAGTCCTCGTCGCTCTCGGCCACGAAGTGCGCCACCCCGCTCTTGGTGTTGTGCGTCATGGCGCCGCCGAGCTCCATGGCTGTCACCTCCTCGCCCATGACGGCCTTCACCACCTGGGGGCCGGTGATGAACATCTGGGCGTACTCCTTGTTGACCATGTAAATGAAGTCCATGAGCGCGGGCGAGTAGACGGCGCCGCCGGCCGAGGGGCCCATGATGGCGCTTATCTGGGGGATGATGCCCGAGGCCATCGTGTTGCGGTAGAAAATCCGGCCGTAGCCCGCCAGCGAGTCGACGGCCTCCTGGATCCGCGCGCCGCCCGAGTCGTTGAGTCCCACGATGGGGGCACCCGCCGACAGGGCCCGCTCCTGGCACTTGACGATCTTGGCGGCGTGCATCTCGCCAAGCGATCCGCCCATGGTGCTGAAGTCCTGCGCGAAGGCGAACACGGTGCGGCCGTTCACCAGGCCGTATCCCGTCACGACACCCTCGCCGGGGACTTCCGTCTTGTCCATGCCGAAGTTGACGCAGCGGTGCTCCACGAACTTGTCCAGTTCCACGAACGTGCCCGCGTCGAAGAGACGGGCGAGCCGCTCGCGGGCCGTCAGCCTCCCCGTGGCCTTCACCTTCTCGAGGGCCTTGGCGCCGCCGCCGAGCTCGATCTTCCGCTCGCGGGCCCTCATGAGTTCGATCTTTTCCTTATTTGTCACAGCCGTTCTCCTCCTGGGGTCTCGAATGGGTTGTTGCGGGGCCTACTCCCTCTCGCTGAGCTCGAGCAGCACGCCGCCCGTGGAGCGGGGGTGCACGAAGGCGATCTTCGCGCCGCCCGCGCCATAGCGGGGCTTCTCGTCGATGAGGCGCACTCCCTGGGCCTTCAGTTCGGCCAGGGCCGCCTCGAGGTTGTCCACGCGCAGCGCCAGGTGCTGGATGCCCTCGCCGTTCTTCTCGATGTACTTGGCCACGGGGCCGTCCGGCGCGGTGGATTCGAGCAGTTCGATCTCCGTCTCGCCGATGGGGAGGAAGGCCACGCGCACCTTCTGCTCGGCCACCTCCTCGACGCCCACGGATTTCAGGCCCATCGCCTCGTAAACCTTCAGGGACTCGGCGATGCTCTTCACCGCGATTCCGATGTGATCCAAACGGGTAACCTTCATGTGTCCTGACCCTCCTGATTTGTCTGATGTCTTCATGTAACGGTTAAGTCGTAATTTCGGAGAAACGAAAGGATCCGGGCCGCTCCCGACGTGGCCGTGATCTTCCCGCTGACCACTTCCTTCTCGATGAGGGGCAGCAGGTTGACCACCTGGGCGTTCTTGGAGAACCAGTCTTCCAGGCCTTCCTTGACCAGGGCCCACATCCAGAGGCGCGCCTGCTCACTGCGCTTGCGCTCCAGTTCCCCCTTGCCGTCCAGGATCTTCCGGTGTTTCAGGACCGTCTCCCAGATCTCCTCGAGACCGCTGCCCGTCAGGGAGCTGCACATCAGAACCGGCGTGCTCCAGTCGGGCGAGGGCGGCGAGAGCAGGTGCATGGCCGTCTCGTACTGCGCCCGGGCGAGCTTGGCCCGCTCGACGTTGTCGCCGTCGGCCTTGTTGACCGTGATGGCGTCGGCCAGCTCCAGCACGCCCTTCTTGATCCCCTGCAGCTCGTCGCCGGCCCCGGCGATCATCAGCACGAGGAAGAAGTCCACCATGGAGGCCACGGCGACTTCCGACTGTCCCACGCCCACCGTCTCCACCAGGATGACGTCGTAACCCGCGGCCTCGCAGATCATCATGGTCTCCCGGGTCTTGCGGGCCACCCCGCCGAGGGTGCCCCCCGAGGGGGAGGGGCGGATGAAGGCCTGCTCGTTCACCGAGAGCTTCTCCATCCGGGTCTTGTCGGCCAGGATGCTGCCGCCCGTCCGGGGGCTGCTGGGGTCCACGGCAAGCACGGCCACCCGGTGCCCTTTCCCCGTGAGCAGCATGCCGAAGCTCTCGATGAAGGTGCTCTTGCCCGCGCCGGGAACGCCCGTGACCCCCAGGCGCACGGCCTTGCCCGTGTGGGGCAGCAGGGCGTCCATGACCTGCCGGGCCAACTCCTGGTGCTCCGGAAGGATGCTCTCGATCAGCGTGATCGTCTTCGCCATGACCAGCCGGTTGCGACCGATCACCCCCTGAACGTAGTAGTCGATTCCCTTGTTCTGCATCGCCCTGTCCCGGCCCCGGTCCTGTCATGTCATGCGGCGTTGCCGGGGGGAGCATCCCCCCGGCAACGGGTTGTTACAGCTACTTCTTCAGGTGCTTCTGCTCCAGCAGGGTGAGCACCTTGTCGGCCGAGTCGGGGATCGAGGTCCCCGGCCCGAATATCCCGACGACGCCGGCCTTGTAGAGGAAGTCGTAGTCGGTCGGGGGAATGACGCCGCCGGCGATGACCAGGATCTCGCCTGCGCCCGATTCCTTCAGCTTCTTGATCAGCTCGGGCACCAGCGTCTTGTGGCCCGCCGTGAGGCTCGAGGCCCCCACGACGTGGACGTCGTTCTCGAGGGCCATCTTGGCCGCTTCGTCGGGCGTCTGGAACATGGGGCTGATGTCGATGTCGAAGCCCAGATCGGCGAAGGCCGTGGCGACGACCTTGATGCCGCGGTCGTGGCCGTCCTGCCCCATCTTGGTCACGAGCATCCTCGGGCGCCGGCCCGTCTGCTTCAGGAAGTTTTCGGTGCGCTTCTGCAGCCCCTTGATCACGTCGCTCTCGCCGTATTCGGAAGAGTAGACGCCGGAGATCATCCGGGTGGTGGCCACGTAGCGGCCGAAGATCTTTTCCATGGCGTCGCTGATCTCGCCCACGGTGGCGCGGACCCGCATGGCCTGGATGGAGGCATCCAGAAGATTTCCTCCCTTTTCGGCCACCGCCGTGATGTTCTCGAGGGCCTTCTTCACGGCGGCGCTGTCCCGCTTGGCCTTCGTCGCCTTGATCCGGGCGATCTGCTCGTCGCGAACCGTGCTGGGTACTTCGAGGATCTCGATGGGCGCCTCGTCCTTCACACGGTACTTGTTGACGCCGACGATGACGTCCTTGCCCTGGTCGATGCGGGCCTGGCGCCGGGCCGCCGACTCCTCGATGCGCAGCTTCGGCATGCCCGTCTCGATGGCGCGGGCCATTCCGCCGAGGGCCTCGATCTCGTCCATGATCTTCTTCGCCTCTCGGATGATGGATCCCGTGAGGGCCTCGATGTAGTAGGAGCCCCCCAGGGGGTCCACCACGTGGCAGATCTGGGACTCCTCCTGGATGATGATCTGGGTGTTGCGGGCGATGCGGGCCGAGAAGTCCGTCGGCAGACCGATCGCCTCGTCCAGGGCGTTGGTGTGCAGGGACTGCGTCCCGCCCAGGGCCGCCGCGAGGGCCTCGAGCGTCGTGCGGATCACGTTGTTGTAGGGGTCCTGCTCCGTGAGGCTCCATCCGGAGGTCTGGCAGTGGGTCCTCAGGATCGTGGAGCGGGGGTTCTTCGGGCTGAACTCGCTGACCGTCTTGTTCCAGAGGTAGCGGGCCGCCCGCAGCATGGCGATCTCCATGAAGAAGTTCATGCCGATGCCGAAGAAGAAGGAGAGCCTCGGGGCGAAATCGTCGATGGAGAGGCCGCCGTCGATGGCCGCCCGGATATACTGCTTTCCGTCGGCCAGCGTGAAGGCCGTCTGCAGCACCGAGTTGGCGCCCGCCTCCATGATGTGGTAGCCGCTGATGGAGATCGTGTTGTAGCGCGGCATGTTCTTGGAACAGTAGGCGATGATGTCCGAGACGATCCGCATCGAGGGCTGCGGCGGGTAGATGTAGGTGTTGCGGGTGAGGAATTCCTTGAGGATGTCGTTCTGGATCGTGCCTGCCAGCTGCTCCTGCTTCACGCCCTGCTCCTCGGCGGCCACGATGTAGCCCGCCAGGATGGGGAGCACGGCGCCGTTCATCGTCATGGAGACGGTCACCTTGTCCAGCGGGATCCCGTCAAAGAGGACCTTCATGTCCTCGACGGAATCGATGGCCACGCCGGCCTTGCCCACGTCGCCGGCCACGCGGGGATGATCGGAGTCGTAGCCGCGGTGCGTCGCCAGGTCGAAGGCGACCGAAAGGCCCGTCTGGCCTGCGGCGAGGTTTCGCCGGTAGAAGGCGTTCGACTCCCTGGCCGTGGCGAACCCGGCGTACTGGCGGATCGTCCAGGGATGGTTGGCGTACATGGAGGCCACGGGGCCGCGGACGTAGGGGGCCATGCCGGAGAGGGTGTTGACGAAATCCAGTCCTTCCAGGTCTTCCGCCGTGTAGAGGGGCTTCACGGTGATCCCTTCGGGTGTCTCCCAGTTGAGCGCCTCCACGGGCTTGCCCTTGAGCTCCTTGGCGACCTGCTCCTTCCATTTCTTCATTTGGGGGTGTTCAGCCATCTTTTTCCTCCTTGCTTCAGCCTTTGCGTCAAAGGCCTGTTTTCCCGGGCTGATGCCGGTCGTGCCGGCTCAGCCTCGACGCGCGTGAACGTTCGACGGTTTCATCCCCCGGCGATCCGCCGCCCCCGCGGCCTCTGGGCGATTGGCCCCGGAGTCCGCCATGACCCTCCGGTCCAGGAGATTGCGAATGAGCCTGACGAGGTTTTCGCTGCGGTGATTGAACCGCCACTCGATTTCCTTGAGATAGAGCGGGAAGTATGCCCGGGGCACTCCGCGGTAGTGCCTGAGCCACTGCCGGGTGAAGGCCCAGAACTCGTCGATGTCCCGCGGCACCCCGCTGCCCGTCCGGGCTTCCGCCCCGCCGTTGACGGAGACGCTGTTGCCTCGGATATCGAGAAGAGCGCATGCCAGGGTTTCGCCACAGACGTGGAGACGCCCCGCCTCGGCCCTCGCGTCCGGCTCCTCCCCGGCGAAGCTGATCGGCAGGGTGAACACGCGGCCGTTGCCCTTGTAGATCCCGAGGGCCAGCCGCCCGTTCGATGCCGAGAAGTCCGACCGGAACAGGATCCCCTCTCCGGGGAGCGGCGCGCCGTTGCCCGTCCTGGCCAGAAGCGCCTTCATTTCCTTCATTTCGTGCGCGTAGATGGCGACCCGCAGGATCCGGAACCAGCGCTGGACGGTCTTGAGATCCAGCGGGACCTGATGCCGGAGCCGGTAGGCCGGCACCCCCAGGCAGAAGTACTCCAGGAGGCGCCCCTTCCAGTAAGGGGATATTTTGGAGGAGTTCCAGTACGTCTTGTCGAACTTGCGCGTCAGGCCGCACTGACCGCACCGCCGTTGCCCCGTGGCCAGTCGCCAGAAATTTCTTCCGCCGCATCGAGGACAAGTCAACATGATCGACTCTGTTTGAGAGGACGCAACCTGCCGGCAAAACAGGTGCAACCAACGTGGGGAATTGTTTCGTCGCGTATTAGCACCGCAGGGGGGACGAAAAATATCGGAGACGGACTGATTCTGATGTAGGACTCATCCGGTGACGCCTGTAGGGGTTTGTCCGACACGGCCCCCAAGGCCGCGGGCAGTCGGGGTTTCGGGACGGCCCGGCCGGCGGCGTGAGGCCTGCTTGCGCGACCGACCTACCGTTTGTGATCCAATATTCACTTGAATGGGGAGACGAAATTGTGTAGACGGGTGCAAAAACAAGGGGGGGAGCGGATGCTCTCGCCCCCGAAACGCCGGATCGACGATCCGGGCAGGGAGACCACAAACCCAGGAGGAATGAAGACATGTCAAGATCGCTGGAAGGAATCCGAGTAGTCGACCTGAGCCACGTGCTGGCGGCTCCGACTGTCACGATGTACCTTGCGGACCTCGGCGCCGAGGTCCTGCACATCGAGCCGCCGATCGGCGACGACGCCCGGGAGTTCGGCCCCTTTGCGGGGGATCACGACAAGAACCACAGCGGCTACTTCATCAGCCTGAACCGCAACAAGAAGGGCCTGGTCCTGAACCTCAAGCAGCCCAAGGCCAAGGATATCCTGAGGGAGCTGATCAAGATTTCGGACGTGGTCGTGGAGAACTTCCGCCCGACGACGATGCGCAAGCTGGGCTTCGGCTGGGAGGACCTCAAGAAGATCAACCCCCGGATCGTCTACTGCTCCATCTGCGGATTCGGCCAGGATTCACTGCCCGAGTATTCCGAGCGGCCCTCCTATGACATGGTGGCCCAGGCCTACAGCGGTCTGATGAGCATCACCGGGCCCGAGGGCGGCCCCCCCTGCCGCGTGGGCTCCTCCGTGGGCGACATCCTCACGGGGCTCCAGGCCACGATCGGGATCCTGGCGGCCCTTCGGCACCGGGACCGGACGGGCCGGGGGCAGCACGTGGACATGGCCATGATTGACAGCGTCTTCGCCACCCTTGAGAACGCCGTGGCCCGCTACACGATCAGCGGCGAGATTCCGGGCCCCCTCGGCGGGACACACCCATCCATCACCCCATTCCAGGGCTACAAGACGAAGGACGGCTCCTACGTCATCGCGGCCATCGGCACCGACGCCCTTTTTGTCCGGTTCGCGAAGGTGATCGGGAGACCCGACCTGCCCGAGGACGAACGCTTCAAGACCAATCCCCTGCGGACCAGGCACCGCGAGGCCCTCAACGGGATCCTCGACCCGATCATGATGACGAAGACCACGCCGGAGTGGGGGGAGATCTTCGAGAAGGAGGGGCTGCCCTACTCGCCGATCAACAACATGAAGCAGATCTGCGAGGACCCGCACATCGCCTACCGCAAGATGCTCGTCGACATCGACCAGCCCCGCGTCGGCAGGATGAGGATCGCTGCCTCGCCCATCCGGATGTCGGAGACGCCGGGCGAGGTCTATGCGCCGGCGCCCCTGCTGGGCCAGCACACCGACGAGGTCCTGAAGGCGCTGCTCGGCTACAGCGACGAGACGATCGCACAGTTGAAAAAGGAAGGCGTCATCAACGACGGCTTCTAGCGCGGAAGGCGGGGCCCCCGGGGGCCCCGCATTTTTCTCTTTCACCGGCCTGTCACAGGATCTGTAACCGCTGACGTGGGGAGTTGACGGTTTCAATCCAAGACAAGGAGGCATGACCAAGATGGGAATCGAGAGCCGTATCTTCAACAAGGAACTGTTGTCCAGAATCACGACGGCCGAGGAGGCCGCCAAGCACATCCGGGACGGGATGACCGTCGGCACGAGCGGGTTCACCCCCTGCGGGTACCCCAAGGCGGTGCCCCTGGCCGTGGCCGAGCGGGTCAGGAAGGGCGAGCCGCTGCGCCTCTCCCTGCTCACGGGAGCCTCCGTCGGGGTGGAGCTCGATGAGACCTGGGCCGACGTCAACTGCATCGCAAAGCGTTTCCCCTACCAGACGGGGAAAAAGATCAACCAGAGGCTCAATGCGGGCGACACGATGTTCTTCGACATTCACCTAGTGGATCGCCTTGAATTTGCAGGCCCGGATGCAGGCCTTGCAGCGGATGCACTTGTCGCGGTTCAGAACGGCCGGCTCTTTTTTCCGCCAGGAGATGGCCTCCACGGGACAGACTTTCGCGCAGACGCCGCAGCGCTTGCAGGCCTCCGCATCGACCTCGAAGCGGATGAGGTCCGTGCAGACCAGCGCCGGGCAGCGCTTCTCGCGGACATGGGCCTCGTACTCGTGGCGGAAGTAGCGCAGGGTGCTCAGGACCGGATTGGGCGCCGCCTGCCCGAGGCCGCAGTGAGACGTGGCGGCGATGTGGACGGCCTGCCTCTCCAGCCGGTCCAGGTCCGAGGGCTCGCCCCGGCCGACGATGATCTTCTCCAGCATGCCCAGCAGGACCTTGAGCCCCACGCGGCAGGGCACGCACTTGCCGCAGGACTCGTCGACGCTGAACTGCGTGAAGAACCGGGCCACGTCCACCATGCAGCTCGTGTCGTCCATGACGACGACGCCTCCCGAGCCCATCATGGCCCCCGCGGCCTGGAGGGTGTCGAAGGTCGCGGGCAGGTGGAGATGCTGCTCCGTGAGGCACCCGCCCGAGGGGCCGCCCAGCTGGACGGCCTTGAAGTGCGCGTTGCCGCGTATGCCCCCGCCGATCTCGAAGATGATCGTCCGCAGGTCCGTCCCCATGGGCACTTCCACGAGACCCACGTTTTTTACGGCCCCCGTGAGGGAAAAGACCTTCGTGCCCGTGCTATCCTCCATGCCGATGGACCGGAACCAGGCGCCCCCGTGGAGGAGGATCTGGGGGATGTTGGCGAAGGTCTCCACGTTGTTGAGGCACGTGGGCCGGCCCCAGAGGCCCGATTCGGTGGAACGGGGCGGCTTGATGCGCGGCATGCCGCGCTTTCCCTCGATGGAGAACATCAGGGCCGTCGACTCGCCGCAGACGAAGGCCCCCGCGCCGGGATAGATGTCGATGTCGAAGTCGAACCCCGTGCCCAGGATGTTGCGGCCCAGGAAACCCTTCCGGCGCGCCCGGTCGATGGCCGTTCGCAGCATCTGGATTGCCAGGGGATACTCGGCCCGCACGTAGATGTAACCCTGGCGGGCACCGATGGCGTAGCCGCAGACCATCATCCCCTCGAGGACAGCGTGGGGATCCGACTCCATGAGGCTGCGGTCCATGAAGGCGCCGGGGTCGCCCTCGTCGCCGTTGCAGATCACGTATTTCGGAAAGGTCGCGTACTTCCTCGCCTCCTCCCATTTCGTGCCCGAGGGAAACCCCGCGCCGCCCCGGCCGCGCAGGCCCGAGAGCTTCACCTCCTCGATGACCCCCTCGGGCGTCATGGCCGTCAGGGCCTTGTACAGGGCGAGGTAGCCGTCGTGGGCGATGTACTCCTCGATCGACTCGGCGTCGATGTGCCCCCGGTTGCGCAGCACGATGAGCCTCTGCTTCGCAAAGAAGTCGATGTGCTCGATCCCCGGGATGTCCGGCTCGATGCGGGGCTCGCCGGGGGGCGGCAGGGTGGGAAGCTGCGGCTCGGAGATGAGGCCCCTGAGCGTCTCCGTGAACCGCTCCTCCGAGAGGACCTGGAAAACCTTGCCGCCCGGCAGGAGCATGATGGAGGGCCCCTGGAAGCAGGAGATCAGGCATTCCGTCTCCACGAGGCCGATCCGGTCGCGATACCCGAGTTCGTCGAGGCCCTTCTCCAGCAGGGCGCGCACGTCGATGGGCTTGCGGAACCTGCAGGTCCGGCTTGCGCAGTAGGCGATCTTGCTGACGGGCGAGATCATCCGAGCTCCACGCGTTTCTGCGGTTTCTCCAGCCCCTGCCCGATGGCGTACTCCGTCTTCGGGCGGCCTCCGAGGACATGGCTGTAGAAGATCTCCCGGGCCTTCGCGGCGTCGAGCTTCCCGTACTTCACGGGCGCCTGTCCGGGCAGGTGCACGGTGATCATGGGTTCCATGCTGCAGAGCCCCGCGCAGCCCGTGACACGCAGCTTCACGGTTTTCACCTCCAGGCGCTCGATCTCGCCCTGTAGGGCCGAGAAGACGCCGCGTGCACCGGCGGCGATGCCGCAGGTTCCCATGTGGACGTCGACGGTCACCACGCCCTCCTCGAGTTCCCGTTTGCGCTGGTCAATGTAAGAGCCCTTGATCTCGTTCAATTCGTCGATGGTCATGACCGTTCACCCCGTTGTCCGTTTTTTTCGATGATCTCTTCCGCGTGCTCCGGGTCGATGAGCCCGAAGGTCTCCTCGCCGACGATGACGACGGGTGCCAGGCCGCAGGCCCCCAGGCAGCGTACCTCTTCGATAGAGTATTCCCCGTCGGCGGAGACCTCCCCCGCCTCGATCCCGATCTTCCGCTTGAGCCGCTCCATGACCTCCCCGGATCGCTTCACGTAGCAGGCCGTCCCGCTGCAGACCTTGATGACCTTTCGCCCCCGCGGGACGGTGCTGAAATAGGAGTAGAAGGTCACCACGCCGGAGACCTTGCTCGGGGGGATCCCCATCCCGGCGGCGATGTAGCGCTGGAGGTTGACGGGCAGGTACAGGGTGATGTCCTGCGCCTTCTCGAGTACCACGAGCAGGGAACCGGGCACGTTGCGGTAGGCCTCGATCAGACGGTCCACCCCCGCCATCTGCTCTTCCGAAAACTGTCCCACGAGATCCTTTCTCATCGATACCCCGGTCCTTTCGCTCTCCGCCCTTCGCCTTTCGCCCTTTGCCCTTTGCCTTTCGCCCTTTGCCTCCTCTTTATCTACCTGTCCACCTCGGCCAGCACGATGTCCACGGCCCCGATGACGGCCACCACGTCGGCCAGGAGACGGCCGCGGACCATTTTCACCAGGCCCTGGAGGTTCACGAAGGACGGGGGGCGGACCTTGAGCCGCACGGGGTACGGCCCACCGTCGCTGACAAGGTAGAAGCCCAGCTCGCCCCGCGGCGACTCGACGGCATGGTAGACCTCTCCGGGCGGCGGCTTCATGCCCTCCATGACCAGCCCGAAGTGACGGATCACCGCCGTGATGTTATGCTTCAGGTCTTCCTTTGCGGGGAAGACGGGCGGCGAGCCCGCCGCCGTCCAGGGCCCCTCGGGCAGGCCGTCGACGGCCTGCCGGGCGATGCGGGCGCTCTCGCGCATCTCCCGGATGCGGACGAGGTACCGGTCGTAGACGTCGCCTGCCTTTCCGGTAGGGATTTCAAAATGAAATTCGTCATAACACGAGTAAGGTTGCGTCTTCCGGAGATCCAGGGGCACGCCTGCGCTGCGAAGCATGGGCCCCGAGATGCCGAGACGGATGCACTGGCCCGCGTCGAGGACGCCGACCCCTTTCGTCCGGGACCTCCAGATCGGGTTTTGCGTCAGCAGTGTCTCGTACTCGTCCACCCGCCCCTGGAAGGTGTCCGTGAAGTTCCGCACGGACTCGACGAACCGCTCGTCGATGTCGGCGGCAAGGCCCCCGACCCGCAGAAAGCTCGGCGTCAGGCGGGAACCCGATAGATTTTCGAAGATGTCCATGAGGGCTTCCCGCTCGCGCAGGGCGTAGAACAGGGGCGTCATGGCCCCGAGGTCGTGGGCGTGCGTGCCCAGCCAGAACAGGTGGCTCGCGATGCGCTGCAGCTCCGCCAGGGCCGCCCGCACGTATCGGGCGCGGCGGGGGACCTCCAGGTCCATGAGTTTTTCGACCGCCAGGACGTAGGCCAGGTTGTTGCTCAGGGCCGCCAGGTAATCGAGGCGGTCCGTGAGCACGATGATCTGGTGGTACGTGCGGTGCTCGGCAAGCTTCTCGATGCCGCGGTGCAGGAAGCCGATGTCGGGGCGCGCGTCGATGACGGTCTCTCCGTCGAGCTCGAGGACGACGCGCAGAACGCCGTGCGTGCTCGGGTGCTGAGGGCCCAGGTTGAGGCTCAGGGTATCGGTGTTCACGGCCGGCCGTCACCCTCCAGGGGGAAGTCCTTCCTCAGCGGATGCCCCTCGAAATCGTCGGGAAGCAGGATGCGCCTCAGATCGGGGTGGTTGCGGAAACGGATCCCGAAGAGATCGAAGCATTCCCGCTCGTGCCAGTCTGCCGTCTCCCAGACGCCCGTGACGGAATCGACCACCGGATCCGCCTCGCCGACGGGGACCCTGAGACGCAGGCGATGCCCGTGTCGCACCGAGTACAGGTGGTAGACGACCTCGAAGCGGGGATCGGCCGGATGGCGGTCGACGCCGCACAGATCGGCGAGAAAATCGAAGGCGAGGGCCTCCTCGTCGCGCAGGCATTCGCAGAGAGCGACGACGGCCTCGCGGTCCACCGTGAGGCTCGTCTCGCCGCGAAAGACGACGGAGGCGCCGACGGCGGGGCCGAAGCGCGCGCGAAGGGTATCGAGGTTCATCGCGCACTCCCCGCCGCCCCGGCGGCGATTTTCTCCTGGAGCCGGATGAGGCCGTCGAGCAGCGCCTCCGGCTTCACGGGACAGCCCGGGATGTAGATGTCCACGGGCAAAAACGTGTCGACGCCCTGCACGACGGCGTAGGTCGGGAAAAGCCCTCCCGAGCAGGCGCAGGCTCCCATGGCCACGACCCACTTCGGCTCCGCCATCTGGTCGTAGAGGCGTTTGACCGCGGGAGCCATCTTGCGGGTCACCGTGCCGGCGACGATCATCACGTCGGCCTGCCGGGGCGAGGGGCGGAAGACCTCCATGCCGAAGCGGGCGATGTCGTACCGGGCGGCCGCCGTGGAGATCATCTCGATGGCGCAGCAGGCCAGCCCGAATGTGAGCGGCCACAGGGAATTCCTCCGGGCCCAGCCGACAACGCGGTCGAGGTTGGTTGTGAGAACGGTGGTTGCGCCGAATCGCTCTATTCCCACTGCAGGTCTCCTTTGCGCCAGACGTAGACGAGGGCCGCCATCAGGACGGCGATGAAGACGAACATTTCGACGAGCCCGAAAACGCCGAGGTCGCGGACCACGACAGCCCAGAGGTACAGGAAGACGATTTCCACGTCGAAGACAACGAAAAGCAGGGCCATCTTGTAGAAGCGAATGGGGAACTGCGTGCTCGGCCTGTCGGCCGGCGGCATGCCGCACTCGTAGGGCACGTCCTTTCCGGGCGTCAGCGGACGCCGCCCGACGCCATGCGAAACGAGCAGGATCAGGGCTGCCGAGCCTGCCGCCAGCAGGAGGAAAACAAAGATGGAGAGGGAAGGCGTCATTCCGTTGCACATCGCCCCTTTCCGAGGATGAGCGATGAATGGCAACGACTGTGCCAGGAAAAATCCGCCCTGCAGAAATCAGCGCGACCGGACCGGCCTCGGACAACTCAAACCTTCGATGTCAAAGGGGAAGATTTGTTTTTCCCGCGGGAATTGACTGCCGGTCACCGCGGATGCGCGGTCCCTGCGGGGTATCTCAAGAGGGAGGGATTGTTTCAAAATGGAAGCGGATGTTCGCTCCGCGCACGCCGTCAGGGGGTCGAGCCGAAGTCTTTCTCGGACTCCTTGAGCTTGCGCCAGAGTGTCGTGTAACCGATCCCGAGCTTCTTGGCCACGACCTTCTGGTTGTAGTTGTACCTCTGCATGGCCTTGAGCAGATGGCGGCGCTCCATCTCCTTCAGCGGGATGATCTCGTCTCCCCGGTGCTTCTCCTCTGCAAGCCCGAGGTAGTGCTCGAGTGCTAAGGGAAAGTCTTCCGGCTCCAGCATTTTATGTCCCGACAGCAGCGCGGCCCGCTCCAGGCTGTTCCGCAGCTCCCGCACGTTCCCGGGCCAGGGGTAGGCCATGAGGACAGCCATGGTCCGCGCGGAGATCCCCTCGACTTCGGTCCCGAGTCTTCCGTTGATATCCTGGAGAAAGTACTCGGCGAGGGGCAGGATGTCTTCCTTGCGCTCCCGCAGCGGCGGGATGACGATGTCGATGACGCTGAGCCGGTAGTACAGGTCTTCCCGGAAGGCGCCTTCGCCGATCATCTTCTTGAGGTCCCGGTTCGTGGCGGCCACGATGCGCACATCGACGGGGCGCGACGCCGTCTCTCCCACCCGCCGGATCTCCTTTTCCTGGATGACCCGCAGCAGCTTCGACTGGAACTGCGGAGAGGTGTCGCCGATCTCGTCCATGAAGAGCGTCCCCCCGTCGGCCGCCTCGACGAGTCCCTTGCGGGTCTGGATGGCCCCCGTGTAGGCCCCCCGGACGGACCCGAACAACTCGCTCTCGAGGATCTCGTCGGGGATGGCCGTACAGTTGATGGCGACAAACTCGCGCTCGCGCCGGTGTGTGCTGCGGTTGTGGAGGATGCGGGCGATGAGTTCCTTGCCCGTGCCGCTCTCGCCGTGGATGAGAATGCCGCTGTCGACATCGGCCACGCGGAGGGCCGTTTTGAGAACCTGCTCCATGGCGCGAGAGACCCCGATGACCTCGTCGACAAGGTAGCAGTAAGGCTCGTTGACCCGCCGCAGCGACTTGATCTCGTGCTCGCGCCGGTGCAGGGCATCGCGGACGATCTCAAGGAATTTCCCGTTGTTCACGGGCTTCATGACGTAGTTGAGAGCGCCCATCTTGATCGTCTTGACGACACAGTCGATGGAGCCGAAGGCCGTGACGATGATCACGTCCAGGTGGGGATAGTGCTCCTTGATCCAGTGCAGAAGGCCGACGCAAAAGCAGTCGGGCGCGCACAGGTCGGAAACGACCAGGTCCGGGATGCTTCGCTCGACAAGCCGCATGGCCTCGATCTCGGTGGCCGCTTCGTCAACCTCGTACCCTTCCCCGCTCAGCAGGGCGGCCAGAGCGGCCCGCGCCGTCTCGTCGTTGTCGACAATCAGAATTCGTTTCACCCGTTTCGATCGCCTCCGATCACCGCGGCCGTTTCAGCCGCCGTGATTCTCCTATAGCAGAGATCGCGTGCCGCCGACAAGGCCTTCGATCAGCCGGGTGCCGACCGTCGAAGGGCCGCTGCCAGGTCGGCAGCGCTTCCTTTCACGGCAACCTCGCCGACCCGGTCGAGGACCTCCCGGTACAGGCGAAGCACCCTCGCGGTGTGCGGGTTGGCCGTGATCAGTTCCGTGTGGAGCCGAGGGTTCGAGAAGACCCTGTCGATCATGGCCAGCTTGCCCCGCAGGATGGGCGTGGAGAAGGATTCCCGGATTTCCCGTTCGAGCCCGCTTTGCCGGATGGCCAGTCCCATCACGATCGTGTCGAGGTGGTTGAGGGCCTGCACGACGGCCATGATCTCGTCGTGCCGCTCCGGGGTGGCCTCCACCAGTTTCGCGCCTTTCCGCCCGAAGACGTCCCGCACCCAGGGAAGCCACTTCCCGCCCCGTGCCGGACAGATCACGATGTTCTGCCCTTCCAGGCGGAGAACCGACGGCCCGAACAGCGGGTGAAGGCCGATGACCTCCGATGCCGACGATTCGAGCATGGCCCGCACGGGCCCTGCCTTCAGGGAGGTGAGGTCCATGAGGAGCGATTCCCTCTTCATGCAGGGACCCACCTGCCGGATGACATCCTGCGTCGCCCCGATGGGTACGCTCACGATGACGACGGGACAGGCCCCGGCCATTTCCGCCGGGCGCGCTCCCCGGTCCCTCCCCGAGACGAGGACGGGGTGCCCTTCCTTCTCGAAGAAGTCGGCAAACCAGCGGCCCATGCCGCCCGTGCCCCCGATGATGCCGATGGGGAAATTGTCCGTGCCTCTCAAGGTCGTCCTCCTCATCCGGGCCCTCTGCCGCGTAGAGACTGTGTCACCATGTCATTGCGAAGGAGCGAAGCGACTGAAGCAATCTCGGATGGTATCGAAAAGATTGAGATTGCCGCGCTCCCGTCGGTCGCTCGCAATGGCGAGAGCCGATGATGATACCGTCTCCGCAGGGGAGAGGGTTTTATGGAATAGAATTTATTTGCAGGCCTTCTGCCTCAGCAGGTGATCCGCAAGGACCAGGCAGACCATGGCCTCGCAGACGGGGATGACGCGCGGGATGACGCAGGCATCGTGCCTCCCCTGCACCGAGATCGTTCTCGGGCTCCCCTGGAGGTCGACTGTCTCCTGCGGCAGGGCGATCGAGGGGATCGGCTTGCAGGCCGTCCGGATGACGATCTCCTGTCCCGTCGTGATCCCCGCGAGGACCCCGCCTGCGCGATTGGTCTTGAACCCTCCGGGACCGATGGGGTCGTTGCACTGCGACCCCTTCAGCCGCGCCGCCTCGAACCCCGCGCCGATCTCGACGCCCTTCACCGTCCCGATGCTCATGAGGGCCTTGGCGAGGTCGGCGTCGATCCTGTCGAAGACGGGCTCTCCCAGGCCGGCAGGGCACCCCGTCACGCGGACCTCCACGATGCCGCCGAGGGTGTCGCCTTCGCGTCTTGCCTCGTCCAGCCGTGTCTCCATCCTTGCCGCCGCCTGCGGGTCGGGGCAACGCAGGCGATTGGACGCAATGGCCTCGCGGGAAAAGACCGCGGCGGCGATGCCGCCCAGTTCGGCCGTGAACGCGAACACCTCGATCCCCTCGCGGAAGAGCAGTTTCCGGGCAACGGCCCCGGCCGCAACCCGCGCCGCCGTCTCGCGCCCCGAGGCGCGACCGCCCCCGCGGTGATCCCGGATGCCGTATTTCTTCGCATAGGTGAAATCCCCGTGCCCGGGGCGGAAAACATCCCGCAGATTCTCATAGGCGCCGCTGTCGGCTTCACGGTTCCGGATAAGAAAGGCAATCGGCGTTCCCGTCGTTTTCCCCCCGAAGACCCCGGAGAGGATCTCGACACGGTCCTCCTCCCGCCTGGGAGTGGATGCGGAATGGCCCCCCGATCTGCGGCGGTCGGCCTCTTCCTGGATGTCCGCTTCCGAGAGGTCGAGACCCGGCGGGCACCCGTCGATGACGACGCCAAGCGCGGGGCCGTGGGATTCTCCGAACGTGGTGACCCTGAACAGCGTGCCGAAGGTGTTACCGGACATGCGGCTTCCTCCCCTTTTCCCTCGCTCGATGCTCCCGCCCTTCCGGCAGGGCCGCGGCGATCTCGGCGGCAATGCCGGCGGGAGATTTTCCGGCCGTGTCGACAGCCAGATCGGCCACGGCCTCGTATACGGGCAGGCGCTCCGCCAGGACCCGCTCGATCTCGTTCAGGGCGCCGGCGCCCGTCAGCGACGGCCGCTGCCCGCTTTCGTCCTGTTCGTTTTCCAGCCGAGTGGCGAGGGTGCGCGCGTCGGCCGTCAGCCAGACGAACATGCCCCGCTTCTCCAGGGCGGCCACGTTGTCTGCATCCAGGACCGCCCCGCCGCCCAGGGAGATGACGGCCTGATCGAGGGCGGCAAGTTCGCCGATGACCGACTTCTCCGCCTCGCGGAAGGCGGGCCAGCCTCCCGCCTCGACGATCTCGCGGACGGTCCTCCCCGTCTTCGCAAAGACCATCCGGTCCGAGTCGAACAAGGGCCGGTTCAGCAGCTTTGCCAGCTCCCTGCCGACGGATGTCTTGCCGCTTCCGCGGTAGCCGATGAGGATGATGTTCATCAAACAGGGTCCAGGGGACAGGGCAAGGGGCTCCGGAAAAAAACCGGAAAGAAACACGAAAACCCCCTCCGTCCCCCCTTTGGGACTGTGTCATCATGTCATTGCGAAGGAGCGAAGCGACGGATGGTATCGAAACGATTGCCGCGCTCCCTTCGGTCGCTCGCAATGACGAGAGCCGATGATGACACAGTCTCTTTGCAAAGAGGGCGTCAGGTCTTCCCCTGCAGCCTGTCGAGCTCTTCCCAGAAGCCGGGGAAGGATTTCCCGACGCAGCCGGGGTTGCGGATCCGCATGCCCGGGGCGACAAGCCCCAGCACGGCGAAGCTCATGGCGATCCGGTGGTCGTTGTACGTCTCGATCTCGGCGCCGCGCGGCGCACCGCCCGTGATGACGAGCCCGTCCTCGAGCTCCTCGGCCCGGATCCCGGTCTTTCCAAGTTCGCTCGCCAGGGCGGCCAGCCGGTTGCTCTCCTTGAGCCGCAGGTGCGCCACGTTGCGGATGAAGGTCCTTCCCGGCCGGAGCGCGGCCAGCACGGCCATCGTCGGAACCATGTCGGGGCTGTCCTCCATGGAGGCCGTGAAGTCACCGGAGGCGAGCCGGCCGCCCGACACCTCGATCCACTGGTCCGTGGCCGCAACGGAGCAGCCAAGCTCTTTCAGGTACCGCAGGAAGCGCACATCCCCCTGGTGCGTCCAGAAGTTCGTGTTTGCCACGCGGACCGTTCCGCCGCACAGGGCTGCGGCGAGAAAGAAGTAGGACGCGCTCGACAGGTCCCCTTCCACGACGTACCGGCACGCCCGGTACCGGTGGCCGTGGCGGACGGAAAAGAGGTTCTCGGAGATTTTTTCCACGGGCACGCCGAACGCCTTCATCGTCGCGAGCGTCATCTCCACGTAGGGGCGCGAAACGGCGGACCCCCGGATTTCTACGTCCACATCCCCCGCCGCACAGGGAGCCGCGAGCAGGATCGACGAGACGTACTGGCTGCTCTCGATGTCCCGGAAGATCGCACGCCCGCCCCTCAACGCCCCCCCGTGGACGGTCACGGGCGCATACCCGGGGGTGCGCAGGCAGGTGCTGGAGACACCCAGATCTCCGATCGCGTCGAGCAGCGGCTGAAGGGGCCGCTCGCAGAGGCGGGCATCCCCGGTCAGGGTGACGTCGCCGGACCCGAGGGCGGCGACGCTGACAAGAAACCGCATGGCCGTGCCGTTGCCGCCCAGGTACAGCTCCCGGCCGGGGGACTCGATGCGCCCTCCCGTTCCCGTGACGATGATGTCCTGGCCCGAGCTTACGATCCGGGCGCCGAGGAGCCGCAGCGCCCCGACGAGATGATCCGTGTCCTCGGCGATCAGCGCATTGCGCAGCAGCGATTTCCCCTCGGCAAGCGACGCCGCGACGAGGGCGCGCTGGGTGTAGCTCTTCGAGCCGGGCACCCGCACCTCCGCATGGAGGCGCCCCAGGGGCGTGATTTCCCTTGTCTCGGCCATTTCGTCGTCCCGATCTTCCCTCTTCCGCTCTTCCCTTTATTCCGGCCCCTGGAGCCGATCCTTCGCCTCCAGGGCGGTCCGCACCACCCGCTCCATCAGCTCTACCGGCGGGTCGAGCCCCGTCCAGGTGCGGATCTGTTCCGCCCCCTGGCGGACAAACATGGACAGCCCGGTCACCACCCCGCAGCCTGCGGCCCGGGCCTCGCGGAGGAGGCGCGTCTGGAGAGGGTTGTAGATCGTGTCCACGACCCACTCGAATCGGGGCAGCAGGCGCGCGTCGACGGGCGACTCCCCCGTACGGGGGTGCATCCCCACGGGGGTCGCATTGATCAGAACATCGGCGCCGACCGCGCCCAGCCTGGCCAGGGGCTGCGTCTCGCAGGAAAACCATCTCGCCAGGGAATCGGCCCGGTCGCGACTCCGGTTGAACACGATCGGCATCCCGCCTGCCCGCAGGATTGCATGGACGGCCGCCCGGGCGACGCCGCCGGCGCCCAGCACGGCGATCGTCCTTCCCCCGAGGGGGAACCGCTCCTCCATGGCCGCGGTCAGGCCCTTCCAGTCCGTGTTCGAGCCCCGGAGCCACCCGCGCTCGTTGGTCACGGTGTTGACGGCCCCTATGGCGCGGGCGTCGTCCTCCGCCTCGTCGAGGAAGGCCATGACGGCCCCCTTGTGCGGCAACGTCACGCTCACGCCGTCGAGCGGTTTCTCCCGGATCATCCGCACCGCCGGTTCCAGGTCTTCCACGCGGCGAGCCTCGTAGCCGGCCCGGATCCCCATGGCGCCGAAGGCCGCGTTGATCATCAGCGGCGAGAGGCTGTGCCCCACGGGGTTCCCGAAGAGGGCGAAATGCCGTACCCGCTCCTTCACCGCGCACCCTCCCCTTTCAGGATCTGCAGAACGGTTCTCATCTCGGCGGCCGTCAATTGCCCCGGCGCCGTTGCGGCGCCATCCTCGAGACTCGCGTAGCTGATGCAGGAACCGAGAAGCGGGGCCGCCACCCGGCTGAGCCGCCCCTGTTCACCCATGCAGAAGGAAATGATGGCCTGGCCTTCATCCCGGGCCTGCGACAGGATCTCCAGGATCCGCAGGTTGTCGGACACGCGGTTCGCCAGGGTGACGATCTTCACCACGTCGGCCCCGAGGGCCCGGCAGGCCTCCATCCGCCCCGCCAGCACCTTTGCCGCGGGCGTTCCCCCCAGATCGTGGTGCGAGACGATGAGCCCCGTCTTTCCGCCGTGGGACCGGATCGCACCGGCAAGCCTTCCCACGGCCTTGCCGCCCGTGCGCGCCTCGACGTCCACGAGGCGGGCGCCCAGCTCGACAGCCCTGTGCAGCAGTTCCAGACGGCGGGACTCGCAGCCTGCGAAGAAGCCCCCCTCGTCGCGGCGGCGGTTGGTGACTATAATCTTCCCCCGGCCGGCACGCAGGAGCACCGGGAGCTCCGGCCTGTCCATCCGGTCGATCCGCAGCTCGACGAGGTCCGATCGGGACAGGGCCCGGCCCAGCAGGGACAGGGCCTCCTCGTTGGTTGCGGGCACGATGGAGATGCAGATCATGACGGCCCTGCCTCCCGGGGATAGGCCCCCAGCACCTTCAGGAAGGCCGTCTTGCGTTTGAGCTTTCGCAGGCAGTCCTTCACGGCGCGGTCCTCCGCGTGGCCCTCGAAATCGACAAAGAACTGGTACTGCCACATCCGATCCCGCGCCGGGTGCGACTCGATGCGCAGCAGGTTGATCCCCGCCGCCGCAAAGGGCGCAAGCGCCGCGTGAAGGGCTCCCGGCCGATGCTGCGTGGAGAAGAGAACGGAGGTCTTGTCCCGGCCCGTCGGGGCGTTCGCCCCTGCCCCGATGACGATGAAGCGCGTCGTGTTTCCCGGGTGATCCTCGATCCCCGCCTCGACGACGGGCAGCCCGTACATTTCCGCGGCAAGCCTGCTCGCGATGGCCGCCCCATGGCGGTCGCCGCGCGCCTGCAGCGCGGCCGCCGAGGTGCTTTCCGTCTCGACGGCAGCGGCCAGGGGAAGATGCCGCGCCAGCCACTGCCTGCACTGGGCCAGCGCCTGAGGGTGGGAATAGACCCTGCGGATGCGCCTCCCCGCCGCTTTGGACAGCAGGCAGTGGGAAACGCGGAGAAAGATCTCGGCGCGGATCGCCAGGGGCGTCGCGATGAGCCGCTCGAGGGTGGTCCGCACGGGCCCCTCGACCGAGTTCTCCAGGGGGACGACGCCGAGGTCCGACCTGCTCTTCTCCACGGCATCGAAGACGGCGCCGATCGTCACCTGCGGCAACAGGCCCGCGCTCTTCCCGAAGCGCTCCCGGGCCGCCAGGTGTGCAAAGGAGCCCTCCGGGCCCAGGCAGGCCACCCTTAGAGGCGCCTGGAGCGCCCGCGACGAAGAGAAGATCTCGCACCAGAGCTTCTCCAGGGCTTCCGCAGAAAGCGGACCCTCGTTGAGGGCCGCGATGTCGTCCAGGACCCTGCGCTCCTGCACCGGGTCGAATACGCCGATCCCGGCGCTTGCCTTGACCCGGCCCATCTCGACGGAGAGGCGGGCGCGCTCATTGAGAAGCCTCACGAGCTCCCGGTCCTTGCCCCGGATGGCGCGCCGGATGGCGTCAACGTCGTTCCGCTTCATGTCTGCATCGCCTCGATCGTCTCCCTCACCAGTTCGAGCGGCACGCCGCCGTTGACAAACGGCATGCCGGGCTTCTTGAGGAGAACGAAATGGATTCGCCCGTCTTCCTTCTTCTTGTCCTTCCCCATCCGCGCGAGGATCCCGCCTGCATCAAGGTCCCGGGGAACGCGCCGCGGCAGGCCCATTCGCTCGATGGCGCTCTCGATGCGGTCCCGGTCCTCGGCGGAGAGGTAACGCAGTCGCTCGGAGATCACGACGGCGGCTGCCATCCCCATCGCCACGGCCTCGCCGTGGGAGACGGCGTAGCCGGACTCCGTCTCGACGGCATGGCCGACGGTGTGGCCGAAGTTGAGAATGCGGCGCAGGCCCTTCTCCGTCTCGTCGATCTCGACGATCCCCTTCTTGATCCGGCACGACGAGGAGACGACCCGTTCCAGGACGGCGGGGTTTCGTCCCTGCAGGGCCCCGGCGTTGTCCTCGAGCGCCGCCAGCAGATCCGGGTCCTCGATGATGCCGTATTTCACGATCTCGGCCAGACCGCTTGTGAATTCCCTTTGCGGGAGAGTCTCGAGAAACGCCAGGTCGATGAAGACGGCCTTCGGCTGGTGAAACGTCCCCAGCAGGTTCTTCCCCGCCCCGGTGTCCACGCCGGTCTTGCCCCCGATGGAGCTGTCCACCTGCGCGAGCAGCGTCGTGGGGATCTGCACGAGGGGAAGCCCCCTCATGTAAATCGAGGCGAGAAAGCCCGTCACGTCCCCGATCACGCCGCCGCCCAGGGCGATCAGGCCCGAGGCCCTGTCGGCATCCCTTTCCAGGAGATCTTCGGCAAGCCCCAGGCAGGTCGAAACGGTCTTGGCCCCCTCGCCGGGCGGGACCGTCAGCATCCCGGCCCTGAGCCCCGCCCCGGCCAGCGCGGCGAGCACGCGCCCGCCGTGCAGCCCCGCGACGGCATCGTCGCTGACGACGAACCAGCGCGCCGCCCAGTTGCCCTTGGCGAGGATCAGCGCCATGCGGTCCAGGATGCCGTTCCCGATGTGAATGTCGTAGCTCGCGCTCAGGCGCCTGTCAAGGTTCACGCGGATCCGGTTCATGACGGCGCCCTTTCCATCCGCTGCATGGCGGCTGACAGCACCGAGAGGTCTTCCATGAGCTGGTAGAATTTTTCCGGCTTCAGGGACTGCATCCCGTCGCAGACGGCCTTCTCGGGCTCGGGGTGCACCTCGACGATGATCCCGTCGGCCCCCACGGCGACAGCCGCCCGGGCCAGGGGCGGCACGTACTTCCAGTGGCCCGCCGCGTGACTGGGGTCCACGATCACCGGCAGGTGCGAGAGCTGCTTGAGGACGACCACGGCGGAAAGATCGAGCGTGTTGCGAGTGGCCGTCTCGAAGGTGCGGATCCCCCGCTCGCAGAGGATCACGTCGGGGTTGCCCTCGGAAAGGATGTACTCGGCCGACATGAGGAGCTCCTCGATCGTCGTCATCATGCCCCGCTTGAGCAGCACGGGTTTTCGGGCCTGGCCCGCCTTCTTCAGCAGGGCGAAGTTCTGCACGTTGCGGGCGCCGATCTGGAGGATGTCGGCGTGGGTCTCGACGAGATCCACGTCGGAGGGGCTCACGACCTCGGTCACGACCGGAAGGCCCGTCCGCTCGCGGACCTTCCTGAGGAGCTTGAGGCCCTCCTCCTCGAGACCCTGGAAGCTGTAGGGGGAGGTGCGGGGCTTAAAGGCGCCGCCGCGAAGGATGTGGGCGCCGGCCTTCTTCGCCACGTAGGCGCATTCCATGAGCTGCTCCTCCGTCTCGACGGCGCAGGGGCCCGCCATGACGGTGAAGGAGCCGTCGCCCACGCCGACGCCGCCCACGCGGACAACGGTATCGACACCCTGGAACTCGCGGCTTGCGAGCTTGTAGGGCTTGAGGATGGGCACGACGGTCTCCACGCCCGGCATGTGCCCGACGGATTTGATCTGCTCGCGGCCGCGGGCATCCCCCACGGCGCCGATGATCGTCTTTTCCGTCCCGCGGGACAGGTGGGCCCGGTACCCGACCGACTCGATCCACTCGACGACCCGGTCGATCTGCCCGTCCGTTGCGCTCTTCTTCATCACGATGATCATGATCCGCCACCTCCCAATAATAAGGCCATGATGGCTGTCGCCGTCATGGCCCGGGAAATAAAAAAAGCCATGGGCGGCGTCTTTCGATCTACCCATGGCTTCGGTTTGGCTTATGCTCCGGTTCCTAAGTCCTCCTCAGCGACGGGCAGACCTGTCCGTAAAAATAATAGTAGCGAAACCCGAAGCCGATATTACGGAAGTTCAAACTGCCCATTACGGAGAATCCCCCAAAAAGTGCCCCATGAGAACACGATCGAGAGCGCCTGTCAACAATATTTTTGTCCCTGTCGCCCGGGTGTCCCTGGAAGCCTTGCGGGGAGGACACTTGCAGGCACTCTCCTTCTTACATAAAAGAATCCCGGGGCGAGAGCTTGAAGCGGATGGGGATCTCGACCCAGGCATCCACGGGGCTGCCCATCCGCCTGGCCGGCTCGAACCGCCAGGCCCGCACGGCCTCGAGGGCCGAATCGTCCAGGGACGCATATCCCGAGGACCGCTTGATCCGGGCGGTCCCGATACGACCATCGCTTCGGACTTCGGCCGCGATCAGCACGTCGCCCTCCCAGCCCCGCTGCCTCGCCGCGCTCGGGTAGGCGGGGGGCCGGTTGTCCCGGTAGCGGGGCATGGCCTCCGAGTAGCCGTCCTGCGAGGCGGCGCCGGCCTGCCGCTGTCCCCGGGCCGCTTCGCCCGCGGCAGACCCGCGACCCGCGGACGCCGAGGCGACCTGTATCGGGGCGGGCACGACGGCAATGCTCGTCTGTGCCGTCTGCCGTTCGGTCGCGCGGTGGTCGGCCGCCTCGGCGATGACGGTCTTCTCCATGGCCTTCTGGACAACGACAGGCGGTGCCTTCGTTGCCTGAGCCTGTGCCTTTTTTGACTCCTCGGCTGGCGCCGCCCCGTTGCCGTTGTCCGGACCGGGCATGACCGTCACGAGCGAGACCCGCACGATCCCCTCGTCCCCGGCCGTCGGGAAGCCGACGAAGGGATTCGCCACGGCATAGAGAACAAACGCGAGGATGCCAGCATGGAGAACCGCAGACAGGGCGATCCCGGGCATCATGCCCCTGCCTCGGCGGCGCTCCGCCTGCCGGGCGGAGCCCTCCGCCGGCCCGGCTGCAGTCAGGCCCAGATCAACGGGGCCTTCTCTTCTCCATGCCGTGACGTTCATAATGCACCTGCACGGTACGGTTTACGCCCGCACCGCATCAGAAATACAGCGAAATACCTCCCCGGAAGTTGATCTCCGGAGCGGGGTAGTAACTGAGCCCCGAGAAGGTCTCGTACCCCACGGGGACATAGCTCTTGTTGGTGAGATTCTCGACCCCCACGAAGGCCGTGGGCTTCGCGACCCCGAAGGCCTTCCAGTCGGGCTGCCACCTCAGGTAGAGATTGACGATGGCGTAGCTGTCGAGCTTTGTCGAGCTGTTGTCGTTGTCGGAGCCGAAGTACTGCTCACCCACGTAACGGACTTCGGGGCGCAGCGTGAGGCTCCAGGGTAGGTAAACCTCGATGGCCGCATTGGCCATGTGGTGTGGCACAAGCGGGACGTCTTTGTCTCTGTTGGCCCCATCGCGGAAGTACGCCTCCTGGAACGTGTAGTTTGCAAGGAACCTGGCCAGCTTCCGGAACTGCCAGTCCAGGGTGAATTCGACGCCCTGATGCCGTGTCTTGTCGAGGTTCCCGTTGCGGAACGTAACGGGGTTATAGCTGATCTCGTCCTCCATGTCGATGAGGTAGAACGTGAGACCGAGTTTCAGATCCTTCAGGGGGCTGACCTGCGTGCCCACCTCGTAGCTCTTGCCCGTCTCCTTCTCCAGGTCCGTCAGGAAGCTGTCGAAAGGGAACGCGTAGTACGAGGCCTGCTGGTCCAGCGAGGGGAAGCGGTAGATCGTGGCATACTTTGCCCAGGCCTTCGCCTTCTCGCCGAAGAGGTACGTAAGCGACCCCTCCCAGGCCGTCCCCTTGTGGATCTTCTCGGCATCGAACACCGATGCCCCCGTTCCGAGATTCGTCTCGCTGCCGTCGATGCTGGCCCGCTCCGTCCGCGCGCCGAGGGCCAGGATCAAATCTTTCAGGATGCTGAACTCGTCCCGGGCGTAAAGTCCCATCGTCTGCCGCGTCAGATCCGCCTCGTAGGTCCTCGCAGCCTGCGATCGGTCCGCGAAGGTGTCCTTTTCGAGCTTGTCCCGGTAAAAGTCGAAGCCGACAGTGAGCTTGTTGTCAAAGCCGAAAAGCTTCTTCTCGAGGATGTAGCGCGGGGTGGCGCCCACCGTGTCGATGTCGATCTTCGTGAAGGAGGCGAAGGAGGCGAAATTGGAGGTCACCTCCCGCCTGCCGTAGATCAGGTTGCCGTCGAGGCGGCCGTAAGACCCCAGGACGGTCCTGACGAGCACGTTGGCGTCGAAGAAGCTCGAACTCGCATCGTCGTCGGGATTCTGGGCTTGCCTGCGGTTCGACGCCAGTTGGGCCGCCGTCAGGGCGCCCGGAAACTGGTTGTCCGTTTTGTTGTACGTGATCCCCAGGGAGACGTCGAGGGCATCGGTGGGGTTGTAGCCGATGGAGCCGCCGGCGCCCTCCGTGGTGAATTTCGAGCGGTCCCGGTAGCCGCTCGTCGTGAGCCCCTCGCCGCTGAGCGCGTAGTAGACCTTGTCGGCCGACCCCCGAATGCCGGCGCGGCCGTTGTAGGTATTGTAGCTCCCGCCGATGAAGGTTGCATCCCCCCTGGGCTTCCCCTCGCCTCGCTTGGTGATGATGTTGATGGAACCGGCGATCGCCGAATCGCCATAGAGGACGCTGTTGGCGCCCCGGACGACCTCGATGCGCTCGATCTCGGAGAGCGGGATCTCGAGCCAGTTGATCCCGGCGATGTCGGGCCGGTTCAGGCGCCGGCCGTCGAGCAGAACCACGTGGCGCAGGTAACCCGCCTCGGTGCCGAAGGCCCGCATGTCCACGACGGACTGCGAGGCGTTGCCGCTGTAGCTCGTGACATGGACGCCCGCCAGGCCCGTCAGCACCTCGGGGACGCTCGCGGCGCCCGAATTCTGGATATCCTCGGAGGTGATCACCGTCACGTTGGCCGGCACCTTGCGGACTTCCTGCGCGTCGCGGGTGGCCGTGACGACCACCTCGCCCATCCGGTACTCGGGCCGGGCAGTCTGCGGTGCCGCCTGGGCAAAGACAAGCCCGGGCAGGGCCGATACGGCCGTCGCGAGCAGGCACAGATTGACGAAACCCTTACGCATGCAAATCATGTCAACTCCTCCTTCCCCCTCGGGAATTGGTTTGTGTCGCGCCGTCGATCGAGTCTACTGGCTTGCGGCCCCCTACTCTCCGCGCCTTCCGGGCCCCCTGTGCCGGAAACCCGTGGCATGCTGCGGATTTCGTTCCGCCTACAGTTGCGGGGCAGCGCCGGACTTCGACCGGCTTCCTCGCTCCGACGGCGATTGACGCCTTGCTTTTATCCGACTTCCCTCTTTTCCCTCACTTCTTCACGTCAGCGTGATCCTCGGCGATCCCGTCCCGGGATGCCGGTCCACCAGGATCCTCGTCTCGTAGGCCTCCCGGATGTGCTCTTCCGTGATCACCGCCTCGACGGGCCCCGCCGCCTCGATGCGCCCGTTCTTGAGCAGGATGATCCGGTCGCAGTAGTGGGCGGCCAGGTTGATGTCGTGGGTCACGGCGATGACGGTGAGCTCCCGCTTGCGGTTGAGCAACCGGATGCGGTCGAAGAAATCGACTTGGTGCCTGATGTCCAGGAAGGCCGTGGGCTCGTCGAGCAGCATGAGCCGGGGCTCCTGCGCCAGGGCCCTCGCGATGAGCACCCGCTGGCGCTCGCCGCCCGAAAGAGACTCCATGTCGCGGGACGCCAGCGCAAGCGTGTCCGTCATCTCCATGGCCTCGCGGGCGATGCGCAGGTCCTGCTCGCCCTCGAAGCGCCAGCGGCCCAGGTGCGGCGAGCGGCCCATGAGCACGACCTCCTCGACGGAGAACGGGAAGGCCAGGGCCGAGTACTGGGGCACGACGGCCACGGATCGGGCCAGCGCCTCGCGCCGGAGGTTTCCGATATCGGTGCCCTCGAGACGGACCTCGCCCTCCTGTGGCCTGAGGATCCCGTCGATGACGCGCAGCAGCGTCGTCTTGCCCGAGCCGTTGGGGCCGATGACCCCCAGGAAATCCCCCTTCTCGACCTCGAAGGCGACGCCCCGCAGGACCCACTGCTCGCCGTATTTGAAACTGACCCTGTCCACGCTCAGAAGCGGCATCGGCCGGCCTCCGTTTTCTTCAGCAGGTAGATGAAAAAGGGTGCCCCGAAGAGGGCCGTGATCACCCCCACGGGAAGCTCGCTCGGGGCGATCGCCGTCCGGGCCAGCGTGTCGGCCGCCACGAGAAAGGTCGCCCCGAAGAGAAAGCTCGCCGGCAGCAGGAGCCGGTAGTCAGAGCCGAAGATCATCCGGATGAGGTGCGGCACGAGGAGCCCCACGAAGCCGATGAGGCCCGAGAGCGACACGGCGGCCGCCGTGATGAAGGAGGCGGCAAAGAAGAGGATGCGCCTCGTCTTCTCGACGTCCACCCCGAGCTGCAGGGCCTGCTCCTCGCCGATGACGAGCAGGTTCAGGGACCGGGCGTGCAGGTAGATGACGGCGGAGCCCGCCAGCAGGGCCGCGGCCCCCAGGAGGGTCTGCCCGCTTTCGGCGAGCCCCAGGTCCCCCATGAGCCAGAACATGATCCCGTGCAGGCGCGTGCCCGAGGCCGTGGAGATGAGGAACATGATGGCCGCCGTGCAGAAGGCGTTCACGATGACCCCCGAAAGCAGCAGCGTCCCCGACGGGGTCTCGCCCCTGCGGCCGGCCACGCCGAAGACGAGGACGATGGACGCAAAGGAGCCCAGGGCGGCCAGCGCCGGAATGCCGAAGGGCAGAACGTCCAGCCCGGCGATGATCCCGACGACGGCGCCCACGGCGGCGCCGCCGGAGACCCCGAGGATGTACGGGTCGGCCAGGGGATTTCGCAGCAACCCCTGGAACACGGCGCCCGCCGTGGACAGGGTGGCGCCCACGACGGCGGCCAGCAGGATGCGGGGGATGCGTACGGAGAAGACGATCGTGTGCTCGGGTGAGGTGTCGGAGGCGATGCCCTGCCCCAGGAGCGCAATCAGGTTGATCCGGTGGGGTCCCGTGACGGCGGCGATGGCCGCCACGGCCACAAACAGGGCGGCCAGCAGGGCGCAGACTCGGCTCACCCGCAGCGGGGTTACCGCCTTGCCCACCTCGATTCTCGATGCGATGGAAAGGGCAACGGCCGGAACGGCGAAGAGGGATGTAAAAAGGAAGAGCCGGGTCACCGCAACCTCCCTCGAGGCTAACGGGATGGGCCAGTCTTCCGGCTCAGGGCACCCTACTCTCCCGCCTTCCCATCATGGTGACCATGACAGTGGCTCATCGGGATTTCGTTCCCATCACGGCTGCGGGGCAGCGGGGGATTTTCACCCCTCTTCCATCTGCCCACCCCTTCGATGCCTACCCCCTAACAAAGCGCCGGGGCTTTGTCAAGACCCTAGAAAGGACGGAAGTTGGGAAGAGCGGAAGTTAAGAAGAGCAGAAAATGAAAGGGATTTAGAACAGGAAAGACTAAAGCCCCGCAACGCACTGCGCCATTTCCTCGACCCCGCCGACGGCCCGGGGGCTCAGGCGGTAGAGCCGCTCGGTGACGACGCAGACCCTCCCCTCCCGGACGGCGGGCAGCATGTGAAGCCTCTCCTTGAGCCGCTCGACGCCCCCTCCCGACATGAAGCCCTGCCCAGCGAGAAGGTAGTCCGGCGAGCGGCGGATGATCTCTTCGAGGGAGAACTTGGGGTATTTGTCCTTGCCGTCGGCGGCGACGTTGCGGATGCCGAGGATGCCGAAGGCCTCGTGGATGAGCGTGCCGGGACCCGCCACGACAATGGGCTCTGGCTGGATGATGAAGAGGGCCGACTTCGGAGAGTTGACACGCATCTGCCTCGCCCTGTTCTCCAGCGCCGACATTTCCTTCTCGATGCGGCCGGCAAGGGCCGCGGCCTCCTTCCCGGCGCCGAGTGCCGCTCCCAGGTCCCGGATCCCCCGGGGCAGTTCCCCAAGTCGCCGGGGCGTGAATACATAGCAGGGAATGCCGAGATCCCTCAGGCGGTTGTAGATGACCTTGGGGTTGCCGTCGTCGGTCAGGATCACGAGGTCGGGCCTCGCACCGACGACGGCCTCGAGCGAGGGGTTCGTGAAGCCGCCCACGCGGGGCTTCTCTTTGACGGCCGGCGGGTAGTCGCAGTAGTCGGTCACCGCGACGATCCGGCCCCCCAGGCCAAGGTCGTAGAGGATCTCCGTGATGTTCGGGGCAAGGGAGACGATCCGCGAAGGCGGCGCCGCGATGGAGGTCGCTGCAAGGCAGAGGGCAATCACGTTGGCCGCAACGATTTTTTTCATGGCAGGGGGATCCTATGCGAGGATGCCCCCGCCGTCAAGTCCCGCTTCGCGCCCTATTTCCCCTCTTTCCTCCTTGCCGTATCGTCAAAGAGATCCGGGTATTCCTTCCGCGCGCACTCGGGGCAGATCCCGTGGCTGAAATGGGCCTCGGAATGGTCCCGGATGAAGGTCTCGATCTGGTTCCAGTATCCCTTGTCGTCGCGGATCTTCTTGCAGGACGCGCAGATGGGAAGGAGGCCGCTGAGCATCCTGACGCGGGCGAGCGCGCTGCGGAGCTCGCCGATCAGTTTTTCGCGCTCGCCCTCCGCCAGCTTTCGCTGGGTGATGTCTCGGTTGCTGCAGCGGGTGCCCAGGAACCGCGAGTCCCCGTCATAGACCGGCTGAAAGGCCATGGCCACCCAACGCTCGACCCCGTCGCGGCGGACGATCCGGAATTCGATCTCGGCGAGTCCGGCCTCGAACTTCTTGCGATTCATATGCTCGGAGACTCGGGCCAGGTCCTCGTGATGGATCATCCGGTAAAACAGGGTCGGGTCCGCTTCGAACTCCTCCGCGAGATAGCCGCAGACCCGTTCGCTGGAAGGCGACGAGTAGATGAACTGGGCGTCCGGACCGAGCCAAAATTCCCAGTCGTAGGTGTTGTCGGCGATGATCCGGTACTTCTGTGCGGCCTTGCAGGCCATGGCCGCTTCCTGACGCAGGTGCCCGATCGTCGCTTCCGCCTCGTCGAGGGCCTTGCGAAGCGCCTTCCCCTCCTGGACGAGCTCCTTTTTGGTCATCTCCTTCATGGCAGCCCCTGTCCACCGGCTTCGCCGGACCCTTGGCGGAGGGAACGAAGACGCCCTCGTTTACAGGTCGTATCGGCCCGAGGCTTCCGGCTGGTAGAGGATCCCCTCTACTTTCAGCCGTTTCATCCCCGAGGGGACCTTCCACTCGATGACATCCCCGACCCGGTAGCCGATCAGCGCCGTCCCGATCGCCGAGAGGACGGAGATCCGGTTTTCCTCGATGCGCGTCTCGCCGGGGAACACCAGCGTATAGGTCGTTTCTTCGCCCGACTCGAGATCGCGGACGCTGACGGCCGAATTCATCGTGATCACGTCTTCCGGGATTTTCTCCGGGGCCACCACCTTGGCCCGTTCGAGTTCCTTCTCCAGCTGGTCGAGGTACGCCTTCTTCTGCGAGCCCGTTGCCCGGACCCCGTCGATGAGGCTGCTCAATCTCTCCAGGTCGAACGTCGTTATCCAGATCTGCCTTACGCTCATGGTATGTGCTCCGTTCGAGGACAAAAAAGCCACCACCCCGTCCTGAGATGGCGGCCCGACCAACCCGGCTCTTCCGGGACGAATTCCGGACCCCTCCGCCACGAGTGCATTTGGGCCATATATAGCGTTTTTATGCTGCTCCGTCAAGCAACCGTCGTTGGACGGTCCATAGCCCGTTGCCTCATAAATAAATGTTACCGAAGATGGGGCTCAGGTCGCTGACGACAGAGAGTCCGTTTATAGCAGAGATCGAAGATTTTTTTAAGTTTGTGTTCCATGGCCTTGCGCAGCACGAAGG
>ERZ1026800.275-NODE-275-length-47379-cov-5.505545_pt1 | contig 47379 bp, 40 predicted proteins | sample MGYA00520873_ERZ1026800 | MGnify/ENA primary metagenome ERZ1026800 (study PRJEB33270, sample SAMEA104284475) | anaerobic digester metagenome | biome: Anaerobic digester microbiome; feature: mesophilic sludge digester; material: Anaerobic digester biomass | place...
ATGTACGGAGGTAAACATGCATTCTTTTCCTTTCTGCCCAAATTCAGCCTGTCTCTATCATGAGGCAGCTCCAAAAGGCCGCTGGTATGTCAAGCTAGGCTTCTATCATACCAAATGTTTTGGCAATGTACCTCGTTATCGCTGCAAAACCTGTGGTCATAGCTTTTCTTCACAAACGTTCAGTCTGGATTACTTTGCTAAGAAAATACTCGATTATCGCCAAATTGAGCGTCTTGTGTCTTCAAGCATGAGCCAGCGCGCACTCTCTCGACACTTCAAGGTCTCTTTGGGAACTATCAATAACCGTATCCAGCGACTTAGCCACCAAAGCCTTGCCATGCACACTCTCTTACGTCCTCGTGCCTCTCACAGAGAACCTGTCTGTATCGATGGTTTTGTCAGTTTTGATCGCTCTCAGTACTTTCCCAATAATATTACCATATCCCTTGGTGCCCATAGCCAGTATATTCTAAGTCTCACTCATGCCACATTACGCCGCTCAGGCCGCTGCACCGACAGCCAAAAGCGCAGAAAAATCATACTCTATCGATCATTAGTCTTTGAAAAGGCTGCCCTCGAACGCTCCTTCTCAGAGCTCTTAGATCAGTTATATAGGGAACGCTGTACTGCTTACTCTTCGCCGCTAATCCTCATCACAGATGAAAAGTGTGAATATGCTAGAGCGCTCAAACTACACCCAAGTCGCTTCTATATACATCATCTCACCGTAAATTCCAAAGTTCCACGTACCTTCCAGAATCCTCTCTTTGCCTCAAACTATCTGGATCGAGAGCTTAGAAAGGATCTTGCCGATCATCGTCGCGAAACAGTTTGTTTTCCGAGAAATGTTGCGAATATGCTGAATCGCCTTGTCGTATACTTAGGTTGGCACAATTATGAAAAACCTTACAGGATTGGAAGGGATATCGTTCTAACGCATGCGGAAGTAGCTGGTATTGAAAGAAAAGCGATTTGTAAGGCTAGAGAGAAGCAGTTCCAAGAACGTGCTTTCCTAAGCAGAGCAGGATTGTCGCTTCTTGATAAAAAGCTATGGCTTAGGAGTTTCCCAACTCCCCTTAAGAGAAAAGCGGAGTATGTACCTGCTTATGCTTATGCATGAGATACTCTCCTTCCAAATCTATTAGAAAAACACACAAGGTTCGTAACAGTAGTGAAGTAAAACTAAAAGCAATTTGAATTTGGGCCCTGCTGGACTTGAACCAGCGACCTACGGATTATGAGTCCGCTGCTCTGACCAACTGAGCTAAGGGCCCGACATTTCGCCTCGGCTATTATGCGGCGCTCCACGAATCTATCAGAACAGCGTAAAAAAGTCAACGCAAGGTGAGCAATTGAGTCTATTGCAGGCGCTCGCTAAAATAAGGCGCCATGGATATCGAACTTGCGATCGATGCGGATTCCCGCCTGGAAAAGGTGCGACTCGCTATAGTGGAGCTCAAAGGCTTGGACTGGCAGACTGCGTCTTTCAAAACCGCGCAGAATCCCGACTACGTTCCATCACGTGCCAAGGAGATACTGCGCGAAATTCGAGCTTGGCCTTCAGCCCATTTCGAGGCGCGCAAAAAAGCTGTGCGAGATATGCTGAGAAATGGGAATTACAAGCCAGCAGGGCGCGCAAAGCCTTCTTCGGAATACCTTTTGCAGGCTGCGATCGATGGCGATTTTCCTATGGTAAGTTTTTTTGTGGATGCGGTAAATCTCGCAAGCCTTAGATATCTCTACCCAATGAGTATCTTCGATAGCGACAAAGCGGGCATGAGCCTCCTTGTTCGATTGGGTGCGCCCAATGAGGAATATATCTTCAATACATCCGGACAGATTATCGATCTCGAAGACCTACTCTGCATATGTGCGCTGGATCCGCATATTGAGCTATTCAAGGAAAAAGCCATAGAAAAAGATATGATATCGGGCACTTTAAATGATCGCGTTATCTGCGGCGTCCACGGTGTTCCCATCGCTAACCCAGTGCGCGACTCCATGGCGACGAAGCTCTTTGAGGGAGCGCACAATGCGGCTGTCGTTATCTATGCACCTCGCAATGACGAGAGAGATCTCGAAGCAGCGGCTCACGATGTCGCAGAATGGTGCGGCCAAGCTTGCAATGTGCCTTGTGTGCGAATCCTGCCTTAAAGGCGCAATACATTCATAATCGCGCTATCAGTAGCCAAATCAAAGCTTCGTAACACTACGCCAAGACTGGCAAAACTATAGAGATGCCATAATCTGATTGTTATTACCTTATAAGGTATGATATTGACATATACCCTTTAGGGTATTATTATAGGATATACCTCATAAGGTATTGAGTTACCTCAGAGGCTTTCAAGATCTGGAGTTTTTCAATGGACTATTTGATAAGCATTCTGCCACAGCTGGGTATGTCGCTCCAAATAACAAGGAAAATGTTAGGGCTCACCCAAAGAGAGGCGGGCGAACGCGTTGGTCTTCTGCCCAAGACAATTTCAGCGCTCGAAAATCATCCTGCTTCTTGCTCGATAGAAAGCCTTTTTAAATATCTCTCAGCACTCGAGCTCGATATTGTACTGCGACCACGAAAAGAGGCTTATAACCATATGTTGGAAGAGGCTAGAATTGCTATCAGCGACTCGCAAAAACCCGAGAATGTGGGAGAATAGGCATGGCACGTTCATCTGCACCTAGAAGCCTTAGTGTATGGCTCAATGGTGAAAAAGTGGGCAGATGGAGCATTAGCACTGCGGGCAAACATGAATTCTGCTATGATGATGCATATATCTCTCGCACCGATGCATGTCCTATTTCGCTTTCCTTGCCGCTTGTCTCCTCTGGATTTATTTATTCAGGTGAAAAAGTAGAGGCCTTCTTTGATAATCTTCTGCCAGAAAATTCAGAAATTCGGCAGAGAATTAGAAATAGGTTTGGTGTTAAATCTACCTCCGCATTCGATCTCCTTGCTGAAATCGGGAGGGACTGTGTGGGCGCTCTGCAGCTTCTGCAAGAAGACAGTCAGCCAGAAGAAATTCGCAAAATCACTGGCCAGATTGTAAGCGATAATGAGGTCGCCGAGATTTTGAGAGGTATAACAGGTGCTGGTATTCGTGCTGTATTTCCTGATGAGGTCTTTCGAATCTCTATTGCTGGAGCGCAAGAAAAAACAGCTTTACTCTTTCATGATGGCGCATGGTTGATTCCGATAGGTTCTACTCCAACGACTCATATCCTCAAGCTACCCTTAGGAAGAATTGGTCGCATGGGAATCGATATGAGTAGATCCGTGGAAAATGAATGGCTTTGTTCCCAAATCGCTCAAAAGCTTGATATCAAAACTGCGCCTTCAAAAATTTCGACCTTTGATGGAATCAAGGTGCTTGTTGTTGAGCGATTTGATAGAGTAATTTCTTCGGAAGGCAATTGGATTATACGTCTTCCACAAGAGGATTTCTGTCAAATAACAGCAACGCCTTCCGAGCGAAAGTACGAAGCCGATGGCGGTCCAGGCATACGAAGCATTATGGATATATTGCTTGGGGCAGTCGACCCTCTCGGAGATCGCAGGACTTTTATCAAATCGCAAATACTTTTTTGGTTGCTTGCGGCACCCGATGGGCATGCGAAAAACTTCAGCATATTCTTAGAGGGAAAAGGTCATTTTCGACTAACGCCAATCTATGACATCATGTCTGCTTATCCAGTCATGGGACACAGAAAAGATGCGATTCCCAGAGATAAGCTTAAGCTCGCTATGGCGTTTGAAGGCAAGAATCGACATTATGAATGGCATATGATCGTGGCTCGTCATATCCGCGACACAGCAAAGCGATGTGGATTTGAGCACGAAGTCGAGGGTATCATTGGAGAGTTTGTTGATCGCATTCCGCATGTAATATCGGAAATCTCCGCAGAGCTTCCAAGCGATTTTCCCGATTCGATAGCTACTCCCATATTGGTGGGAGTGGAGTCTACAGCACAGCGGCTTTCGGATGGGATCTCTTAGTAGCCAAATCAAAGCTTCATAACGCTACGCCAAGACTGGCAAAACCATAGTCGAGCGCTTTTTGCTCCTGTATTGTCATAAAAGCGGATAAACCATACTATTGCATTCTATGAAACTGCTCTCTACCTCCGAGGCCGACCTCATTGTTGCTGCCCAGGCGCTTAGAGAAGGAAAGCTTGTCGCTTTTCCTACAGAAACGGTCTATGGGCTTGGGGCAAATGCATTCGATGAGCGCGCAGTTGCGCGTGTTTTCGAGGCAAAGGCGCGGCCGACCTTCGATCCTCTTATTGTGCACATTGCGCGGCTCGAGGATATATTGATTTTAGCCGAGGAAGTGCCTGAAAACGCTTGGACGCTCGCTCGATGTCTCTGGCCAGGGCCTCTTACTATCATTCTTCCAAAGCGCCGCGAGGTGCCGGACATAGTTACTGCTGGGCTTTCCACCGTTGCAGTGCGCTTTCCAAGCCATCCGGTTGCGCGGCGGATCATCGAGTTGGCACAAATACCGATAGCAGCGCCGAGTGCCAATCCTTTCGGATATCTTTCGCCCACCACCGCCGAGCATGTAATAAATATGTTGGGAGAGCGAATCGATTATTTAGTCGATGGCGGGCCATGCGATGTAGGTGTTGAATCCACGGTGGTAGATCTGACAGGTGAGCGCGCCGCGCTCTTGAGGCCAGGCGGTATGCCGCTCGAGCGCATCGAGGAGTTGATCGGGCTGGTGGATATTCCAGGACAAGTGGATATTCCAGGACATGGTGAGCTTTCCGCCGATGAATGCTTGAATGGCGCTAAAGCACAGGGCATGCTTCGATCTAAACGAGGGTTGGAGCGCGCCGAAACAAAGGGCCTGTCCTATCCTCTCAAAAGCCCGGGCCAGGGCTTAAGCCACTATGCCCCCTCGACACCTCTCTTTCTCTTCGATGAAGGAAGTCTACCGGAGGCGGTAAAACGCAAGGGGATTCTCCATCCCTGCATCGCTCTAGCTTTCGATGGTCATAGAGCTCGAATTCTTCGGGATTGTGGTCTCTTCGATGTGGTACAAATGCTTTCAGAAGAAGGAGATATGAGAGAGGCTGCAGCGCGGCTTTTTTCGCTGTTGCACGATCTGGATGAGGCTGGTTTTGCTGCCATCTATGCGGAGCGAGCCCCAGACGCTGGCCTTGGCCGTGCTATCAATGATCGCCTGTATCGGGCGTCGAGGAAGGAGCGAGTTCAAGGCTGACGGGCTCTTGTGAGGCTGGTACAACATTAGGGACTGTGCAAGTGGTCTCAGGTGAAACCGGAGATTCTTGGATGGGTTGGGGCAAGGGTTTTGCGTTATAGATAAAATCCAGCATGTCCTTTGCGGAAATTCCATAGTACATCTTGCCATAACAGAGAGCCGCCGAGGTGATGTTCTTGGTGTACTGACGCGGCTCGGCTATCGGGTATAGCTCGATGAGTATATCGTCTTCGATGTTTCCCCAATCTCGAACCCACTGAGCCATTCGCGTTGGGCCAGCATTATATGCGGCGATGGCCCGCGCAGGCTTGCGATCGAATCGCTCAAGCATATAGCCATAATATGTAAGGCCAATAGTAAGATTGTCTTTTGGATCAAAAAGTGCGTATTGATTCATTTTGAGCCCTTTGGCGGTCTCCGCGGCTGTGCTGGGCAAGAGTTGGCTCAATCCTACCGCTCCAGAACGCGAGACGGCGCGCTGATTGAACAGACTCTCCGAGCGCACAATAGCATAAGCGAGTGGCTCCGCAATTCCTTGCGGCTCAGTGATTTGGCTGAAATGCTCTGGCCAGGCACGCGGGTAGACCAGGGCATAAGCGAGTTCCGGTCTATCGAAAGATTTGCGACCTAGAGCCTCTCTACCAATTCGCAACGCCGGATAATATTGTTCATGCTGGATGAAATTCATGGCAAGCCACAAAAGCGACTCTGTGTTATAAGGAGACAGTGCGGTGATCTGTTCCGAGGCTAAGGTTTCGAGGCCATAATCCAGGGATTGGTCTATGAAATCGAGCACATCCTTGAGATTGCTATCTTCGGTAAGTGAGTCCATCAGGTCTTGGCAAAGGCTTACAATTGAAGATTCGAGATCGAAGTCGGCTCCAAGCACGGGGAGATTGGCAAGTAGCGGCGGCTCGATGCCCAATCGCCATGCCGCTAAAGTTCGATAATGCTCTTCAATGCCGCTATCTCGAAGGAGTGTCTCGTAGTAGAGATTTGGACTATTCATGGCCAGATCGACATTGGCTCTGGTTGTTTCGTAGAGTCTTCCTGAGATATAGAGCAAGGGTCCGCGCATAGTGCCTGTCAATTTCTGGCTCATGAGAGTACAGAGGCGAACTACATCATTCCAAGCCCCTTCTCGAAGTAATCGGCGCATGTATTCCGATGCGATATCCTCGAAATAGGAGGGGCTTTTCCAAAGAGCAGCGGCTTGCGAAAGCGCGGAGATTTCAAGGGCGCGTTTAGCATGCAGGGCATTTGCGTCTTCCTCTCCGAGATCATCGAGTATCATGCTTGTTGTCACAATAGATTTCATTGTGATATCTAGCCAATACCATAGCGCAGAGTCCGAATCAGCTTCGGAAAAAGAGAGTGGAACGAGTTCGATAAAGAGGCTCGCTGCAGTCTGATTTTGTCCCAGCCCTTGATACGATCTTGCCAGGTGAAAGGCCATGACCCAGGAATTCTCAGAGGGAATTCGTTCGCGGTCGAGCGGGGGAATTGTGAGCTTGGAGTCTGGTATATGCTCTGAACCATCGACTTCTTTTGAGGCGGCTTCTCTGGGCGCGCCTTCTTGGGGAGCGATCTCGGCTCTGGGCTCGGCCTCATTTTGGGCATTAGCATCTACTTCAGCAGCTACTTCAGCAGCGATCTCGGCATCTGCCTCAGTATCTGCGTTCCCTTGACTGTTTTCCTCGCCATTGGATTCTTCACTGTTTATTATGGGAAGATTCAGCGCCTGGGAAAAATAGGCAATACCATCTTTCCAGGCTCCTGCGCCATAAAAACTGCGCCCAAGTTCGGTTATCCACTGTCGCAAGGCGTCCGTTGCGGAGAAAGTAGACAGAATAGGCAAGGCATTGGCCAGGGCTTCGGTATAATTCTTTTCTGTAGCCGCTGCTCGAAATAAGGCAAGATATGCCAGATTCTGCGGCACATTTGGCGCTGCTGCGTATAGCCTGTAGATCTTAGTAATATAGCTATCAGGTGTTCGTGTTCTTATGAAAGGAGGACCATTGGAAGCCCAAGCATAATCCTGCATTGCTGCGCGGGCGTTGTATTCCATCCAGGAAAGCTCTGTGGAGCGGTTTTTAGCAATTGATGGCAAGGCTTTGGATATCTCAGGCACGATACTGAGGGCATCTTGCGGCGCATTCTGGGCCATTAGGCAATCGTAAAGGCTGCGATAGATATTCCAGTTGGGGCCGAATACTTGAATCCACTCTCTTGCGATAGCAGCGGCTTCGCCATACTTCTTTTGATCGGACAAAACCTTGATCAAGGATTTTCCAGCCTCTTGACCTGCGGGGTTCTTTGCGAATCGAAATGCGATCTCCAACATCCATTCTATGAGTTTTTGCTGATCTTCAGTGAGGGCTGTTTTCTGCTCCGAAGCTTGTGTACGAATTTTTTCGGCCGCAAAGAAAAAACCCGATGGATCAAAGGGTTCGGTCAATATGGGTAGAAAAAGAGATGGAGGCAAGGCCGGTTCAGGTTCAAGTTTTTTTGAAGGCTCAGGCTCCAAAATCTCTGGAGGCTTAGATTCCGGAGCCTTTTCGGCGTCGGGCTCGGAAATCTGAGGAGACTGGATAGCATTGGGATCACTACCAGAAAAAGCTCCTTCCGAGCTCTCGGAAAGGGGCGAATCTATATCAACAGCATTTAGAGGGAGTATGGCCGCGGTTGCCAAAATCAAAGAAAGAATCAGAGCCTTAAGAATGGGGTTAGAACAAAATGACAAATCTCTAATCCTCTTCACAGCGCGCCATAGTCCATTATGAGTGACATCGCGTAGGTAACGATTTCCATATCTAGCTCATCAGCACAATCGGAAACCAGGTCGCGCAACTCTCGCCACTCAGAGAGGGTCAAGGGTGTTCCATCATATTGCTTGAGAAGCACGCTGCTAAAAGTCGCTATAACCAGAGGTCCACGCAAGGGGCTGGAGCGAATTTTTTCTCCTGCTAGTCCAATCATTATCTCGATTACCGATCTCGGGAGAGTGGACAAAGCCTGTTCTATCGCTCTCGAGAGTTCCTTCGGTGTCCATGCGCGTGTCGATAGAAGATTGAGGGCGTCTAGGAGGTCATTGATGGTTTTAATCTCTGGTTTCATGGCAAATCTCCTGTTAGTCATCAATATTATCGACAAGCCTATACATGGGCTCAACCCGGACAATCAAGAAAGAGCCAATGCCAGGATTGCAGCATCATATAGCGCATGTCCGAGCGCAAGAGAGTGTATACCATAACCTCGAAATCGCAGGCTTGTGTATAGAGCGCCCAGTACTCCGGCGAATGCAATCCCGAAAATTCCTTGAGCATAATGAGAAAGCGAAAAGATTAGTATTGAGACGATAGCCGCGGAATTTAGGGCTGTATCGGCTTCTGTAAGCGCATCGATGAGTAAAAAACGGAAGAATAATTCCTCACTGTAACCCACTGAAACGCTCGAAAGCAGCAAAAATGGAAGCAAAGATAATATCGACTTTTGTGGTATGAATTCGAAGACAGGATTGGAAAGGGCACAGAGCCATGCAGCTATGGCTCCTATGGCCGCAACTCCAAGGCTAAGGAATGTCACAGAAAGAGCCCTGGCTATTTCTCGTCTAGTTGGGAGACGTAAAAGGGCTCTCTTCCATTCATTGTTTGCAAAAATCGGCAGTTGAGATGAAATATAAAGCATAAATCCAATTCGGATACAATTTTTTAGTACGCTGAGGATAAACCAAGCAGCCGAAAATGCTGTTGGTTCAGGTATAGCAAGAATAATATCGGCCCAGACGGTGGCATATACAAAGAGAATCGTTCCATAGGCGGGAATTCGCTTGGGGGATAGGTTGATCATGTTATTGCTTAGACATTACTACGAATCTAATTCTCTGTCATCGCATTTTGAAGCCAAAAATGAATTTCTGTGCGTATTACAAAAGAGAGAGATAATGCGCGGATTTTATTGCTCAAGATGGTTTAGATGCGCTAAAGTCCGAACAAGGATTATTCGACGATATTGCTTGCAAAAGGTACCGGCCGGTTGTTTTGCAGCGGTCGGATTGTGGATTGGGCTTGGCTTGAATGGCCTCGGACTGGATAGGCTTGAAATTGGGCCGTATTTCGATATTGGATTAGGCAGTCTACAGCTAGTTTTTGCTATAATCTTAAATGCAGCTGCACTGACCTGGTTGGAATTCATCGGCACAATAGGGAAATGCTCAAGAGGAAAACAGAGCTTTATAATCATTTCAGCTCCATCTAATCTATCTACTAGAAGCAACAAAAGAGACGTATTGCTATGGAGCGCCTTGTCTTTAGGCCTCGCTCTCAGCGCAGGCGTGCTTCGATTTCAAGACCAGGAAGCGAGTTTTTTAGCCCCAGCGGAACCGGTAACAGCGGCCTCTAAAGAGGCGAACCATGCGGCAACAGCGGCCTCTAAAGTTGCGACCCCTCCAGCACAGACGCCAGAAATAGCAGCGCCGGCAGCGCCAGCCAACCTGCGAATCGAGGCGCTCGAAGGGGTGCTCATCTTGGATTCGCAGACCACCGCGCGAAAAAATCGCATGCTTACACTCAAAGTACAGGCAGCGGAATATGTCGGACCAAATATGCGCATCCGCAGCGATTGGAAGCGGCCATTGTTCTCTCAAGTCTTGTTCTCAGGCGCAGGTGCTCGGTTTTGTTCTGGCAGCCTGATTCGGGCGGAGTCGGTCAGAACTGGTGATTTTTGCTGGGTCGATGCTTCCAAGCTTAAGTGGAAGGCTTGGGCTTCCGGTCCTGCAAGGTTTCGGTCAATCATTACAGGTCGTTTTGCCGAGAGCATCGCGACAGCAGCAGGTAAAGCAGGCGCCCTTGCTCAGGCCTTACTCCTAGGAGTCAAGGATGAGCTGGACAATGAATTTAAAGAGCTCTTTCAAGCTGCAGGCTGTGCGCATCTGCTTGCGCTTTCGGGTCAGCACCTCTCGATCATTTGCGGGCTCGTGTCTCTTCTTGGTCGGCGCATTATCCGAAAAGAAAAGATGGTGCGGAGGCTATCCTTGACTTTTGCCTGGTTTTTTGTGTGGCTTGCTGGGCCTGGGCCCTCGCTTTTGAGATCTGTCTTTATGCTGAGCTGCGCGGAGATTGCCAGAGAAATCGATAGGCCGCAATCAGGCTTTGCAATTCTCTCTCTGGCTGCTATTTTGCTTGCACTGTTTAGCCCCTCCTCGATAAATTCCCTTTCGAGCATCTATTCCTTCAGCGCCATGGCAGGGCTTATGGCATTTGGTTCGCGATTTTTGATTATTCTGAGGCATTGGCTGCCGGATTGGCTGGCCAGGGCATTTTCGGCATCTTTGGCAGCGGTTTGTGGGACTGCTCCTGTGTCGCTTCTGACATTTGGCACATTCATTCCTGCTGGTATCCTCGCGGCGACGGCCGCAGCACCAGTAATGCTCATCTTCATGTGGATTGCGCTGGTTGGGGGGCTAATCGCGGTTCCTTTAGCCTTTGTAAGTCGCATAACAGCGCCATTACTTGAAGCCTTGCAATCTGTCCTTACGTGGATTCTTGCATCAAGCGCTTCTTTTCCTATTTTCAATGTAGGCTCAATACCAATGTTAAGGATCTTGTCATGTCTGCTCGTTGTCTGCTTTATTACTCTGATTTATGCTATTCCATGTATTGTCTGGTGTAAGTCCCAGCGGAAGATTGAGGAGCTGCAAGGGCGCATGCCCTTTCTTCGCTCGAAAAATATGTATGCAATGCTGAATCCGCCAGACGAAGCCCAATAAGCTAAGGTCTTAATGAATGGGGGCTTAACGATTTCTATGAGCCAAAATGAAATAAATTACGATTCTCCCGCTTCGATTCAGGCTTTTCTAGTGCAGAATGGACTTGCCGTCAGTAAGCGCTTGGGACAGAATTTTCTCATAGATCGCTCGGTGCGCAGCCGCATCGTAAAAGCATTGGAAGTAGAAGAGGGCATGCATGTATGGGAGATTGGCCCCGGTATTGGAGCAATGACCACACTTCTTCTCGATGAAGGGGTGCGACTGTCTGCTTTTGAGATCGATTATGGATTTGTGAGGGTACTCGAAGGTCTTTTTTCTGCAAATGAGAATTTTTCTATTATAAAGGGGGATGTTCTAAAAACGCTATGCTCGCAGAAGGAGCCACCTGAGCGCATATTTGGAAATCTACCATATAATTCTGCGTTTGCTATAATTTCGGATATTCTTGAGATGGAATTTCTGCCTCAGCGCATGATTTTTACCCTTCAAAAAGAAGCTGCACAGCGAATGGTAGCCGGACCGGGGACTAAGGATTATTCCTCGCTCAGCGTGTTCTGTGCCTCGGTATGCGATGTTCGAATTCTTTTCGATATTGGTTCGAGCGCATTTTGGCCAAGGCCAAGAGTGACTAGCTCTGTTGTTCAGCTTATTCCAAAGAAAAAATCGATGTCCGCCTCAGAACGCAAGGATTTTTCCGATTTTGTGCGTGCGGTTTTTTCATCTCGGAGGAAAACACTTAGAAATACCTTACGCTTTTGGATAAAGCAGCGCTCTCCTTCTCTACGTGAAGAGGAAATTGATACTCGATTGCGTGCAATCTTGGAAGAGCTGCTAATTGATCCTTCCATCCGCGCAGAGGTCCTTACACCGGATGAGCTTTTTGCAGTTTATCGACAGTTGCATGCTTTGCTGGCATCCTCTACTTCTTGCTGAGATTAGCCTAGATCTTTATTATATTGACAAGATGGCTGAAGAAGTAAAACTCAGCGTGGTCGACGAGGAAGAAGTCGATACAGTGCTCGGCTCGGAGATAGAATTCGAGGGTGATATTGAATCCTCGAAATCCCTCATGATCAAGGGAAAAGTGAGTGGGAATATCAATTGTAGCGCCGAGCTCTACATCACCGAGCAGGCTGAGGTGCGATCGACCATCCATGCTGCCACAATCGTGATCCGCGGGAAGGTATATGGTGATATAAGCGCAGATTCCCTTATAGCCGTGCTCGATTGGGGACATGTAGAAGGGTGCCTGGTTGCCCCTGACATCTATCTTTCGCCAAATTGCGTTTTCAAAGGGACAACGGTTATCAAATCATGATATACCAGGCTAATGGAATTGGGCGGATAGCCCTTATTGGGATGTTCTTTTTATCTATTTGGATTTCCGGACTATTTGGTCAGTCGCCATCTTATTCGATAAGTGTGCCAACTGGCATGACGGGCTCGGACCTTCTTCGAATGAGCCAAGAAGGAAAGCATAACGACGTTGCTCTTCTTGCTCCACAAGCAATCGCGAAGAATCCTCAGGATGTAGATGCATACATAGGCCTTGCTTGGAGTCTAAATGCCTTAAAGGAATATGCAAAAGCCAGGGATATTGCCAAGCAAGGCTATTCTAAGTTCAAGGATCCGCGCCTTGCCCAGGCCTTAGGCGAAGCTCAGTATTATCTTGGAGAAAACGAAGCCGCACTGGCCAATTTACAGCAATATCTGGCAAAATTCCCAGAAGGAAGCAAGACTGCCCTTACATTCTATTTATGTGGTGAACTTTTTGTGCGCATGAGCAAATTAAATCATGCCGACATAGCATTCAGCACGGCTCTGCAGTACAATCCAAGCAACGCTCGATGGTGGGCACGCCTTGGATGGGTCAGGGAAAGAACGGCTCGCTATATTCCTGCGCTCAAGGCCTACGAGCAAGCCATAAGCCTAAATCCCAACCTGGAGGATGCCCTCAACGGAAAATCGCGCATGCTGGCGAAGATCGAGGATTGAGGGCGGAGAAATTCCCGAATGGCAATGTTACGGGTAGCATTTCAGACTCTTGGCTGCAAGCTCAATCAGCTTGAAACCGAATCCATCGCGGACAAATTCCTGGATGCGGGCGCAGAGATTGTCCCATTTCATGAAGAGGCCGATCTCTATATCGTAAATACCTGTACGGTGACATCCAAGGCCGAACAAAAGGCGCGGCATGACATCCGCTCCGCCATACACAAGGTTCGTAACACTACAGTGATAGCCACAGGTTGTTATGCTCAAATGGATTCCGAGGATCTTTCCTTTCTGGACGAAAGAGTCATTGTTATTTCGGGAGACCTGAAAGCCTCGCTTCTTTTGCTTCCCCAATGGCTTTTGGCAAATTGGCAAGGCCACGGCGATCTTTTCCATGCTGTACTAGAATGGCGCGATGAAATTCTAGCTGCGGCCAAAGGATCGGAGGCGCTGTCGAATGAATCAGGCAAAACTAATACAATAGACCTGTCCTTGTGCAATCGCTTTGCGTTCCACCCAGAGCGATTCCTTATGCATTCTCGTCCAGCACTCAAGATTCAAGATGGATGCAATAACCGCTGCACATATTGCCGCGTGTGCCTTGCTAGGGGTCCTTCGGTATCCTTGCCGGTTGAGGATGCACTCTCCCGCGTGATCGATCTCGAGAGGGCTGGCAAGGCGGAGGTTGTTCTTACAGGCGTAAACCTCGCGCAGTATCGAGCGGGAGGGCTGGATTTTGCGGGCATTCTTGCTTCTATGATAAAAGAGACGAGCAATATCAGGTTTCGGATCTCAAGTTATGAGCCTGAGAACATCGATGAAGCCTTTCTGGCGACTTTTGCCCACCCGCGAGTTCGCCCCCACTTGCATCTCTCGGTGCAATCGGGCTGTACTGAGACACTAAGACGCATGGGAAGACCATACTCCGCCCAAGATGTTAGGTTCGCTGTACAGAACCTGCGTTCAGTCCGAAGCGATCCTTTCCTGGCAGCGGACATAATAGCCGGCTTCCCTGCAGAGACGGAGTCTGAGTTTGAGAACACTATAGCCCTGCTTTCCGAGCTCGATTTTGCCTGGATACACGCTTTTCCTTTTAGCCCAAGACAAGGTACGCGCGCTGCAGACATGAAACCGCGTATCCCAGAAAGAATTGCCTGCGAGCGCGTTGACAGGCTTCTTGAGCTGGCCAAGCATGGGAAGCGCTCTTATATAGAGCGATGGCTTGGGCATGAGGTCGAGATGGTTATCGAACATGAAGCCAGTGCCGATAAGCATAATGGCGATGAAAATAGGGCTACTGATTATGCATCTGCGCGAATTGTTGGTACCACAGAGAATTATCTTAAAGCTATGATCGAGGCGTCGGAGAGGGTAGAGCAGAGTATAATGCCAGGCCGCGCAGGAGATTCGGTCAAGGTAGTGTTGCATAGCAAGGGCGAAAGCGCATTGGCGGACGGGGCAATAGATGTGCTGGCGACAATTTCGTCAAAATAATAAGGCTTCCAAGACCAGTTTTATTCGGGCTCTACGTTTTTTGCTTCTTGATTTATTGCCAAATTGAGCTAGAATATATTACGTAGAGTTGTCAAGTTGTGGAGTTAAGTCGAGATCGCATGAATGACAAAAAGGAGGTATTTATGCGAAAGAAACATGTTGCATATTTTGTGTTACTCATAATAGTCGCGTTGCTCTTTTCGGGCTGTGATGCAATGATAACCAATGCGTATAAGACCATGAATCTTGGCCAGCCGGATCCAGCCAAACTTATAGAGTATGATGCGACTACATTGCTGGAGAATTCTGGCGTAATAAGCTCCAGCGGCGTATCTGATGCTTTTATAGCGGCGGCGATAAGCGATCCAGGTACAAAAGAAGAAGTGATTTCCAAATTGAAAGATTTGGCAGTTCCTTCACAGCCTCCAGAAAAAGCGCAACCTGCGCAGACACTAATCATCGATATAGAAATTGCGGATATAGGTGCTGATACTCTTATTGATAAATTTAACGAAGCTCTGCTTGAGCTTCCTAATATGACAGAAGAAAACCAAGAGCCAGAGGTGGGAGATATCATCGATCTCCTTATCCCTGAAACCTTGCAGAACGATACAACGAAGCTTAAGGATGTTATAAATGGGCTTCATGATAGTAGCCTGGATTCAGAGATTGAGGCTTTGGCTGAGCTAATAAGGCCAGAAGGGGCGACTGAGAACACTGTAGTCGAGAACCTTAATTATGGAACAATTGCTCAGACTTCAGCGCTGATATTGATAGTGCAGAGTATAGAGCCAGCTTCCGGCTCGGAACTTACTCCAGGAGACGCTGTCGTAGCCGCGCTAGAAGAGCTAGAAAAAGGCGAAGAGGGCCATCCCGAGAATTTCATTTCTTTCAATAAAGAAAACTTAACAGATAATACAGCTCTGCCAATTTTATTTGAAGCAGCGGGAGCACAAAAGCTGTACGATGAATTGATGAAAGGCTTGAGCGGCGGCGATGGCGGATCTAATCCATAGAGTCTGTAAATATAGGAGCGAATAAATGAAAAGAAAAGCTATAATTTTTATATTACTAATTCTTGCAATTGTTGCGGCTTCTGCGCAGACTGCTCTGGAATTCGCAGAAGTAACGCCTAAAGATGCACGAACCATGGGCATGGGGGGCACTTTTCACGTTTTCAGCCAGGGATATTCGAGCTTCTTTGGAAACCCAGCGGGATTTGCGGGTGCAAACAATTCATTTACTCTCACAGATCTAAGTGTATGGGCATACCTTGCTCCAACGGCCCAAAATGTGGAGCGCGCAACAAGTATCATCGATGGAACCGCCACTGATAATGACATACTGAGTTATGTCGGCGATTGGATTGTCAGTAATAATGGCCTTGGTGCGGGTCTTTCCCTGGGAGGCGGCTGGGTGGGCAAGAAAGGGATAGCCATAGGAGTGACCCTAGTCTCCGATGAGGTTGCAGTTGGCGATTCTCTTTTAGGATCGAATATGGTGATCGCCACGCAGCTAAATGGGATCTTAGGCTATGCATATCCGTTTAATATTGGTCCTGTGACCCTCAAAATTGGCTTGGATGGCCGAGCTTTCTATCGCGTGCAGTCGGACCCTGTGACAGGATTGCCCTTCAGCACGATACTAAACGATGTATTGAACGACACTTTTTCAGCTTCTAGCATTAAACTATTGGGTGGCTATGGTTTTGCTGCCGATCTCGGATTAGTTGCTAGCATAGGGCCAGTTATGTTGGGGCTAAGTGCAAGGGATTTTGGTTTAGAGTTCAAGGTGGGCAAATTCAATGCCCAAGATATCATAGATAGTAATATAAATGCATTTCCTCTTTTGGGAACACAAGCAGCTAAACTCATTCCTAACTATGCTGCAGGGCTTGGTGTAAGGCTATTCGAAAATGGAAAGTTCGAGCCGAGCATATATACAGAGCTGGAAAACCCGCAGAAGGTCTTTTCCAGCAGTGACATCGCGGCAAAGGCACTCAACTCGCTACATGTAGGTGCACAAGTGCGACTTTTGCGCTTCATAACTGTGCGAGGCGGGATAAATAAGGGATGGTATAGCATGGGAGCCGGCATAGATCTATCGTTTTTGGAGCTGGATGCTGCAATCTTTACGGAAGAGCTAGGACCTTATCCAGGGGATAAGGGAAGGAGTGGTCTTTCTATGCAGGTTGGGATCAGATTTGGTCGTTGATAATCGATATTAATAGGTGTTATTGTTGATTGAGATTATTACTTGAAAAGGTAGTCAAAGGGGCATAGAAGGCCGGAGGAGACTTTAAGAGAAGACTTAAAAAGGATTGGCCGCCAGCATCTAAATGCTGGCGGCCTTTTTTCTTTATTTATGTGTATTTTATGGCAATTTCGTTCCGATACTTTAAGAGAAGATATGATTTCATACAAGAGGAATGATCATTGAATCTGCGCCTAAATACCATAGCAGCCATTATTCTCTTTGTCGTTTTCAGCCCGATTACTCTAATTGCTCAGACGAATTTGACCAGTCTTCTTCCTAAGAATGCGCGCTCTATGGCACTGGGAGGTTCATCGCTTGTATTTGCCGAGGGCTGTGATGCTCTATGGGGAAATCCGGCTGGACTATCGCGCAAAAAATCATTGACGCTCTTCGATTCGTCTACGTGGGCTTACATAATGCCAACGCCGCTCAATATTCAGAATCTGGCAGCAATCCTAAACAAAGAGAAGAGCTCAGAAGAGATAACAGCTATTCTGGATGATTTTGTCGCAGAAAATGGAATAGGAGGCGGCGAATACTTTCAATTTGGCTGGATCGACGATGGCATAGGTCTGGGAATTACCTCGATTTCGGATGCAGTAGCAACAGGTAGCGACCTTGCGAATTCTGTCTTAGATGCCAGGAGCCAGATAAATGCTGTGATTGGGATGGGTTGGCTCACACATCTGGGGCCTTTTGAGGCAAGGCTTGGGGTTAATGTGCGCGGCTTCTATAGGATAGAGACAAGCTCGGATGGATGGAACTTTGGGCTTATTTCGGAAGCCCTAATATCGAACGCCGATATTTATTCCGTTATCCAAGCCGATAAGCTGATGGGGGGATTGGGCTTTGCAATAGATGCTGGCGGAACTTTAGCCTTTGGGCCTTTCTCCGTGGGTCTCATGGTGAGGGATTTGGCAGACAGATTCGCCATGAAGGAATCCAGCATAAAAGAGATTGCCGACAAATATATGGTTCCCATGGGAGGGCTCGACTACTATACAATTTCGCCAATCTATACCGCTGGGTTTTCCCTAGCCCTTGATCAGGATTCTCTTTTGCCAGTGACACTATTTGTCGAGGCCGATGACCCATTATCGTTATTCTCGTTATTGCCGAGCAATATCCAAGAAATACCCTCAAAAATGCATTTTGGCCTTGAGATAGGTATCTTGAAATTCTCCACTCTGCGAATTGGATTCAATCAAGGTTGCTTCTCTGCCGGAGTTGGCATCCATCTGCTTTTCCTTGATTTGAATGCCGCAATGTTTACCGAGCCCCTTGATATTGCAGGCAGCAAAACAAAACGCTCTGGTCTTGTGCTGCAGGGTGCTATCAAGTTCTGACTAAAAAAGAATTCAGCAATTTGTGGGGTAGAGTACAAATCTGTGCAATAGCGATCAAGCAAATGCGGAAGCTTGACATTTCATGCGGTTTTCGCTAGTGTTACAACCCGCGAAAGGCGCACGAGGTGCACAAGAAGCTTACGGGCCGCTAGCTCAGTTGGAAGAGCAACGCCCTTTTAAGGCGTGGGTCCCCAGTTCAATCCTGGGGCGGCTCAAAAGATAAGATATTGATATATATAGGGATAGCCGCTCAAGCTGGTCAAAGGCCTGACTAACTGCAATCGCGGTCCTGTTTGGAAGTTTAAGTATCACTTCAAGCCGAGTCTTTCGTTCTACCAGGGTAAGTAGGCACTCTCGTGATTCCTTTGCAGTGCCGTTCCAGAGTAAGCTGTGTAAGTCCCTTTGATTTGGTGCAAAACCAATAATAGCATGACTTCCATGGGACTTCTTTTCTTTTCCTATTCTCCCTCTTTTAGGTAGACATTTTATGTTGTTGCTCACCGGATAAATTTAGAAATTGATAATTCTCTTGACAATTTTGAAATAAGCAATATACTTAGGCTGTGGTAAAAATTTACTACAGAAAACAGGGAGGAAGTATATGTTCGGAGATGACTTGAAATCTCTTAGGTTCTCCGTAGGGCTAACCTTAAGAGATTTTTGTAGACAAAGCGGTGAAGACCCAAGTAATTGGAGTAAGATTGAAAGAGGTTTGTTACCTCCGCCAACCGATCATGAAAGACTCACAAAAATCGCTAAATGTCTCAAATTATCTGAAGACAGGATTGAAGATTTCATTGCAAAAGCCGAAATTGCAGCAGGAAATATTCCAAAGTTCGTTATGACGAATGAGATACTGCTGGATCAGCTCCCTGCGTTTCTAAGAACCATTGACAATGTAATGCCCTCTGAAGATGATTTTATAAGGCTCATAAAACTATTACAGGCATCAGAGGATGTTGCCAATGGATGATTTCTGTCCCCCATTTCTCGAAATATCCGAGATAAAGAAAAAAGTCGAAGATTTCAGGTCAAGATTCCCCAGATGCAATAAATTTCCTATAGACATGGAAGCGCTACTTGAGCAGGATCTTCAAATTTCGATCCAGCCAATAAAACGCTTGCGAAGTGCTATTTTAACAGATTCATTCATTTCAAGTGATTTTAGGACATTATATGTCGATGAATACGAATATATGAATGATTATTTCGAGAATAAGCTTAGATTCTCATTTGCCCATGAGATAAGCCATTTGGTGCTCCATGCGGAATTGTATAGGCATCAAGGTTTCAATGATATTGAATCATATATCGCTTTTCAGATGACTAAATCGGAAAAGGCTTATTCGCGGTATGAAAAACAAGCAAATATGTTTGCTGTGAATCTGCTCATACCAACTAATGAATTGATAAAAGTCTTAGCTCAGAAAAAGAATCGCCTCAAATCTAGCAGCGATCCTCTGATTCGAATAAGATCTGAAGAATATCTCAATGATCTGGTGAAAAGAGAGGCGGCTGACTACTTTGGAGTTTCCGATGATCAAACATTATCATATTTCATTGCCAATGAAAAAATCATTTTCTAATCAATAAGAGCAAAATATAATTAACTCTGTCCGTCAGCCGATTCGATACGGTCGGGATATCATGGATTATCATGCATAGTCCTGATTTTTCTATTGATAGGATCAAACTCGACACGTTTTACATAGAGGTCGTCCATAATTCTAATAACGTAGATTCCATCTCCGTGTATCTCACCTGGTATAAAGACGACAATATCTCCATCGAAAAGCTGAATGCCTTTCATTGAGTCTCCGTACACTGCGCTGTCTCTGCTTTTTCAGTCCGAGGCGTCCGTTCTGAAATAGATTTCGGAAAGCCTTTGTATCTGCCGGGCGAGCGCTGGGCTTAGATCTTCCCTATTCATGCGCCAACGCCACCAGCCGCTCGTGGTTCCTGGAAAATTCATGCGCGCTTCTGTACCAAGGCCAAGAAAATCCTGCATTGGAGCGATAGCGAGCATAGCCGGGCTTGCCCACACAGTACGTACCATGTCCTGGTGGAATGTACTGGGTTTTGCGTGCATATACGAAAGCGCGCGTTTTTTTGCGGCCACAGGTGCATGAGTTAGCCAGCCTCTGGCGGTGTCGTTGTCGTGAGTGCCGGTGTAGGCAATGCAGTGTTGAGGATAATTATGGGGATAATCCGGATTGTCTTCTTCCAACTCAAAGGCAAACTGCAAAATTCTCATGCCCGGAAAACCCAGACTATCGCGCAGTTCGACGACCTCAGGAGTGATGAACCCCAAATCCTCCGCAATTATGGGCAATTCTCCTAGTGCGCTTTTGAGCGCATCGAAGAGTCTATGCCCTGGGCCTCTTTCCCATCGCCCATGCTTCGCAGTGGGTTCTTCAAATGGAACAGCCCAATATGCCTCGAATCCTCGAAAGTGATCTATTCTAAGGGCATCCACGAGCTTAAGTAAATGCCGCACGCGTTCTATCCACCATGCATAAGCATCTCGCTCGTGCGCTTGCCAATCATAAAGCGGATTTCCCCATAGCTGACCAGTCGCCGTAAAATAATCGGGAGGAACACCCGCTACCCTGATTGGTCTACCCATATCATCGAGTTGGAAGAGCTCGCGATGCGCCCATACATCCGCTGAATCCCAAGCGGCAAAGATGGGAACATCGCCTATCAGTTTCAAACCCTTTCTGTTGGCATATCGCTTCAGAGCTATCCACTGCTCAAAGAATAGGAACTGGGTGAGTTTTAAGCGGGAAATAAGCTCTTTATTGCCTTTTTCGAATCGAGCAAGAGCATTAGGATCTCTAGACTTGAATTCTTGTGGCCATTCATACCATGGTCGGTGTTGTTCTTTTTCTTTGATTGCTGCAAAAAGTGCATAATCATCGAGCCAGAAGATATTTGCTTTACAGAATTCATCGAAGGCTGCCGCTTCTTCATCCCTGGCTTTGGCTTGATAGCGTAACCAGGCTGCATCCATGAGCCTTGCATTCGATGTAAAAAGCCGCCCATAATCCACATATTCTAGATCTTCAGGCAAGCTTGGCAAGATACTGCTCTCTGCTTCAGAGCTGGCAGAAGAAGGCCGGCTTTTGTTCCCTTTTTTCCAGCGATAGGATTCAATTTCCTTGCTAGATAACAATCCCTTAGCCCAGAGCTCTTGTGGATCGATCAAGTAAGGATTTCCCGCAAATGCCGATGAACTTTGGTAGGGCGAATCTCCGAATGCCGTAGGGCCTAATGGAAGAACCTGCCACCATCCGAGACCCGATTTTACACAAAAGTCCACAAAGAAACGCGCCTCCTCACCCATGGTCCCGCAAGGCCATGGGCTGCCCAGAGAAATAGGATGGAGGAGCACGCCGCCGCTTCTTGGTATTTTCATAACTAAACCGATTTACATGATGTATGCTACAAAGGGTATTCTGTCAATACTGCTACGAACCTTGTGTATAAGAAAAAAAAGAGCAAGTCATTGCATTGCAACAACTTGCTCCTCTTCGGGCAAGCCAGACTCGAACTGGCGACCCCAAGTCCCCCAGACTTGTACGCTAACCACCTGCGCTATTGCCCGATTTGCCTGTCGGGGCTCAAATAAACTAACACAAGCCGCCTAGCGTTGTCAATGTGAAAACTGTTCCTCCATAAGGTGCGCAATCTGGGTCGTTCAGGAGGCCGTTGTTGGCATAAGAGGCTGCAATTGGCACAGGAGGCCGAAATTGGCGCATTGTTGATATGTTTTTGTTTTGTAGCTTGGCTCATCGATTGGGCTCATAGACAAGAGAAGCGCTCATCGCCGGGGCGCGGATCTATACCCGGACGTGTCAAGGCAAAGTCATATTTGACCGGATCTTCGGGTGCATAAAGTCGAAAAGCCTCGGTAACGCTTAGCGCGTCTCGAAGGCTCGCCATGGTCCCAGCGCTTTTTCTCCGCGGCAAGAATCTAAGCCGCTCTGTGCAAGTGCGGATCATGTGCGTATCCATTGGAACTATGAGGCGTGCGGGACTAATGCTATTCCAGCATCCTGGATCGATTTCATCGTGCCTTATCATCCAGCGCAGAAACAAAAAAAGCCTCTTTGCCGCTGACCCTTTGCATGGATCGGGCAGAAGATTCTTGCGCAAGCCTTCGGGCTGAGCTTTGAGCGCCAGCTCATGCAATTTTAGAACAAAAGTTGATGAGGCGGCCAAAATGTTTTCCTGCCAATCTGTCTCGGTCTTGCCTTTGTGGGTTTTTTGCTCATTTGCAGCCGAATCGCCAGGGTCTTTCCCTGTGTTTTGCCGCGATAGTGTATCGCATTTTAGAAAGAGCGCTTCCAGGCTTCCATAGCTATCCAATGCCTCATGAATGGCCGACATGAGGGCGATCATATCCTTTGGAAAACAGAAACGATACTGAAAAAAGGCCCACGCTTGCTCTATCTCATTGTGTCTCATCTCGCGCAGAGTCTTTGCTGGATGCTCTCCCAGTGGCTTGAGTGCTTTTTCGCAGGCTTGCATGATAAGCTCTACCGATCCAAATGCTAGCGTGGAACATAAGAGTCCAGCCACTTCCATATCTTCCGGCTTCTCATAGCGTCTCACAATGGCAAGCGGATCGAGCTCAAGGCGCTCGGATCGATTGCATTCCGCATAGATTTCTTCGAGAAAACATGAAATTGCTGGGTCATAGGAGGGCTTTTGCCAGCTGACTTTTTTGGGGCTATGTGCTTGCCGGCTAGCTATTCTTTCGTTTTCCTTTTGTGGGCTGGACTTTTCGGATTTTTGTAGAGAGAGGTTTTTCATGATTTTGTTTTCGACATTGTCGCCATATCGATGCTCTAGCTCTGTCTCTATCTAGACGAATAACCGAGCTCTGCTTCTAGCTGATTTATGCGGGCTTTAATCTCATCATCGTTCGGACGCAGAGATTTCGCTTGTTCGAGGTATAGAACAGCCTTATCTCGATTTATTGTATCGGACTTGTCGGATTGTCGATTATAGCGATTCAGGTATATTGAAGCGAGCGAGACAAGTGCTTCCACATTGTCAGCTCTTTCAGCGAGCGCATCTTTTAGCTGATCTATAGCTTTGTTTTCATCGCTCTGAAGAGTGGCAGACATATAATAAAGGAAAGATTTTAGCTCTTTTGAAAAAGGCGCGGCTATGAATTTCAAAACTATATCGAGCAGAGCCAAATTCGCGCCTTCTTCTTGTCTCATCTCAAGCCCGGACATCCCCGGCAAAATAGCCGTAGGAACGTCTCTGGTCGGTGCGGCCGAGGCTAGAGTCGCCCCTGTCGCCATAGCAAGGCTGCGCAAATAGGCCTCAACGGCTTTTTCGGAAGTAGGTTCTTGTATATACCAGCTCAAAGCGAACTGTAACGCTTCCTGGACATTTCCTGACTTTCTCAGAATAGTGGCTACCATCTCCTTATCGAGGGGAACACCCCCCGCTTCCTGGAGATATTTCGCTGCCATAATCCAATCCTGATTATTATAGTTCTCCATTACGAGAAACTGGAAGGCCTTGTCCTCCGCTTGTTTCCTCCATGCTTGCTCAAGCGGTGTTAGATTAGGAGGTTCATTCTTTGTAATATCCAGCACTTTTTTTGCCAAATCGGTGGCTTCCTTATGTCGCTGCGCGTCGGTCGACTCCTGAATGGCTCTAACAAGCTGAGCAAGCGCAACAGGATCCTGGGGGTACTGACTCACTGCGGTCCTGGCAAAGCGCTCGGCATCGACTTGACGCGAATTCTCCAAAGCATATTGGCTTTTGAGGATGAGCCAGTTTCTGTCCTTTGAAGCAATCTTGGAAGCACCTTCCAGATTCTTCCAAGCCGAGGCATAGTCTCGCCTTTGCAATGCGGCATGGGCTAGCGGAACAAGAAGATCCGTCTTGGATGCATCTTCTTTGAGTGCGGCTTTGAGCCAGGGTTCGGCATCGAGTATGTTATTCAGATGATATAATGCAAGTCCATATAATGATTTAATATCGGCGCTCAGGATATTTTGCTCTGCTTCTGTTGTTTCTATATATCCTCCTCCGCTGGAGGCCACTTTGTTTGAAGAAGGATCTTCGTTATATCCATCTTTGGCTGATATTTCTTTAGCGGATTCAGCCAGAGCAATCGATATTATGGGATCGAGAACCTGCTTTGCTTTTCCAGGCTCTCCCAGCGCGATCCATGCACGCGCAAGGCCACAGGCTGGTTTCTCTGAGAGCGCATCGAGTTCTAGCGCTTTTTGGAATTGACTGGCAGCTTCGGTGTATTGCTTTGCTTCGAGAGCTATCTGACCTCTCACAAGTGGCGGAACGGTCGAAATACCACCCAGATCCTCGAGTCTGGAAATGGCCACAAGCGCTCCCGCTCTAATTTCGTTGCGAGAATCCCGAAAGAATGGTAAAGCAGAGATGAGCTCGCCCATCAGCGAACAACTTCCATTCTCAAAAATCTTTGGACTCTTTCCTGCTGAAGCGTCGGATAGTCCGGCCAAACATGTGATATACTTTTGATCGGCTCCTTTTGCTAACACAGGAATCTCGAAAGGCGCATTTTTTGGCCCATACAAAATGAGGCCGATGCTCTTTGCAATTGCATCCAATGCTGCTTTGTTTGGTTCCGATAGATAAGGGGAAGCCTTGGTCCTAGAGCGCGCCTGAGATAAGGATCGAGGAGTCGCAAGCACAATGAGTGTCTCGATATCTGTGGCCTCACTTGCGATTTTCTTAAGCTGTTCTACATCGGTCTTTGGCAGAGTTTGCTGTGCATAGCTCCAAGAAGGCGCTAAAAAGGACAATACTGAAAACACTGCTATCGCAAGGAGAAATATAGAGTTGCGTTTCATCCAATATCTATATCGGCACTTCATGGAGAATTATTATTCTAGCCTAAATGATCTCGCACTGCAAGAAAAAAAATGACTTTGATCGATCATTTGGTGAATTTATCCGCTTTATCCACGCGGTATCCAGAATGGCTCGATCCATTTTGTGCCTATGATTCCTCTGACCAACGCTTGCCCAGAAAAAATGATGCATGGTAATGTATCAAGAATGAAAAGTGCCAGGATAGGTGCATTCGCGGCTCCGGTCCTCATTTCGATTTTGATCGTCTTTTGCTTGGGGTTATGGGGTCTTCAGATTTCGGGGATCGGTTTTTCCAATTTGGGCGAATTTCCTATATCGAATAGATCTCTTCGAAGAGAGCTTCGCTGCGCTCTTGAAATCTTTTATTCTCCTCAGTTGAAGAATAGTGGCTATTACTCGATCCAGCGCATGCTTGCGGCCAAACGAATCGGCACAATTCTGATCAAAGATGGGCAGAAAGCAAGTGCTGCAAGATTTCTTTCTTCTCTGGCAGATGAGCATGATGATTATGAAGCTTGGTATCTCTTTGCGGCAGGTGCAGTCTACGAGTCCATGGATAGCGATCCTATTGCCCGCATTCTATATGAGAGAATTCTCAAGAATCTGCCCGATATGATGATAGATGGCCAGTCGATACATCGGATATCTCTCATAAGCTTGCTCGAGGGCGATAGTCCGCCGTATAAAAAAGCGCATTGGTACGGAGAATTCATAAGACGCTTTCCCGAGGCCGATGAAGTGGGCCCTTACCATTTTCTTCTTGCAAAGGAGTACGAAAAATTAGGGCTTTGGCCGCAAGCTATCGAAGAATATCGGCAATTCTTACCTTTTTTTGGTGTATCTGTTCCTGGATATCCGGACGCCCACGATTATGCGCGCAAAATGGTCGAATTCAACGATAGCCCAAAGGATTGGACATACGCCGATCTAAACGATCTTGTAAGCCGTATTCGCAAGGCGATTGCAAAGCGCTCAGCCTCAGAGCTCAAAAAATACATGTCCAAGGCGGGATTCTTCGCTATGTCCTGGTATAAGGAAGGAGGAGAAGAATCCAATTCTAATGTCCTTTTTAATTTTAGCAACTTTATGACCAGGGGCCCCATATATGTTTCTCCTGCCTTCGATCCATCTTTCAACGACTCGGAAGCTCTTCTCCGCACATCAGGATGGACAGGCTACATTCCCGTGTGGTATCTGTGCTTCCGAAAAGTCAACTTTCCAGCAGATCCTAATGTGCATGGCAACTGGGAATGGGCTGGTATCTACTTCGGAGAGAAAATGCAATGAGGAAAATCAAGTCTATCGGAATATTGTGTATGTTATACGCCGCACTGTCCTTTGCATCTGCAAAAGAAATCGAAGGCGCTAATTCTTTTCAAGAAGCCGATGAATATATTGTGGGCGTCTCATCGATACTTGAGCCGCCCGAAGAATTAGAGAGCACCCCCATCGAAGAAACACAAGAGTCTCTCGATTTTAGCCAATTTCTGCCAGAGGAGCCGAGCATCGAAGAGCTCAGCATAGAAGAGAGAGCCAAAAGCCTTCAATATGATATTCCCATGCCTTGGGGTCACGAGCTTTTCGAGAAATATCGTCAGTATTACTTGAGTAATCAGGGTCGCAAAATTCTGCTTTCTACCATGGAAAAGGCCGTGCCATTTATGGATTATATTCAATCCAAGGTAACAGAATATGGCGTTCCTCAAGAGCTGGCCTTTCTGCCTGTTATAGAATCCGCATTCTCGCCCTTTGCGGTATCGAAAAGCGGTGCAACGGGTATCTGGCAGTTCATGAAGAATTCTATAAATGGCTATGGACTCACAATAACCGAGTGGGTAGATGAGCGCCGCGATTTTATGAAGAGCACGGATGCAGCAATGAAAAAGCTCATGGATAATTACAAGGAACTCAAGGACTGGCCGCTTGCTATAGCTGCATATAACGCAGGCTTAGGATCGTTGAGGCGCGCTGTTAATACCGCAGGACCGGGCTGTGATTTCTGGACAATCTACAATAAGGGATTGGTTTCACGTCAGGCTCTGGATTATGTGCCTAAATTTCTGGCCGTCGCTTCGATTCTGCGCTATCCCGATCTCTATGGAATTGAGCTACCATCGTCCGGAATTAAGTGGGAAACCATTTCTCTGGAGCAACAGGTGGATATAAAGCTTCTTGCTACAAAGGCCGAAATTCCGCTCGATACTCTTAAGCTTGGAAATGCTGAATTGCACTATACAATCACGCCGCCAGAGAACAATCATCTTCTCAAGATACCAGCCGATAAGTCAGATCAAGTAAAGACCATTCTAGCGGACTCAAACGCACCTCTTGTGAGATACGAAATATACAAGGTTAAGCAAGGCGACACCCTTACAGCCATTTCAAAGCGCTATGGTATCTCCATTTCAATGATAACAAAGGTCAATCCAGGCATCAATCCAGATAAGATAAGAATAGGGCAAACCTTAATGATTCCTTTATCCATACAGCCCCTTCAGTCTTCTGGCAGCTCAAGCAACATTGCTAATTCGGGCGCAAATATACAGACTTCAATTCACACTGTACAAAAAGGTGATACTCTCTACGCTCTAGCGCGTCGATACGGAACTACGGCCAAGGATTTAGCTAATCTCAATGGCATTTCATTGAATTCGATTTTGAGAATCGGCCAGAGACTAAAGATACCGGTTCGCCTGTGATTCTCTAAGGAGCCATTGCTAGCGCCGCAAAGACCTTTGCATCGCCTATGATATTCGCAATATCCGCATTTTCGTTGGGTTGATGCGCAGTTTCGTTCATCTTGGACCATACTACGCAATCTAAACCAGCATTGCGCAGATAAGCGCCTACCGTTCCACCTCCTATGCCAATTGGTCTTGCTTCGACTCCATATACCTGCTTTACAGCCTCAGCCAGCATACCTACTACGGGAGCATCTGCTGGCGTAGCCTTCGATTCATTCGATTGAATCACTTCGAGTTCGATTTTTACATTGTATTCGGCTTCTATAGCATGCGCCTGCTTCATAACCTCTTCGAGCATCCTGGACACCGGATAGACGGGCAAAATACGCATATCGAAATAGAAAACGTCCTCGCCCGGAATTGTGTTGATATTGGGCACATTTGCTTCTTTTTTGGTGGGATTTATGGTGGTACGATCCGGGAAGAAAAGCGGATCTCTAGCGGTAAAAGTGGATTTCTCCAGCCTGTGCACGCGTAGAGCTAGATCACAAGCGGCGAGAAGTGCATTCGCGCCTTTGTCCGGCATTGCGGCATGGGTCTGTTTCCCCTTGGTCCTTATCTTGAGCCAGCAAATATTCTTCTCGGCTACTTCGATTTCTGTTCCATCGGCCGAGCCGCCGTCCGGAACGACTATAATATCATCCTTTCCAAAGAGGCTATGGTTCTCAAGAAGGTATTGAATGCCAAATTTGGAACCGACCTCTTCATCGGCTATGAATAAGAGCTTTATCGTTCTCTCCGGGATAATACCCTGCTTTACGAATGCCAGCGCCGCAAATACTGATGATACAATGCCCTGCTGATTGTCCTCGACACCCCTGCCATAGAGCTTGCCATCTTTGACAACTACCTTCCATGGGTCGCTCTCCCATGAGCTTAGTTCACCCTCCGGTACGACATCCAGGTGAGACATGATCCAGAGTGGACCTTCTACACGCCTTCCAGGGATAGTCGCCACCAGATTTGGACGTAACTTCGAAGGAACGCGCGGATCAGGCGCATCGAAATGCTCGATATTCGAGATTCCTTGTGCCTTGAGCCACGCTTCCAGAGCAGAAGCTTTCTCAATCTCTCCAATTCCCCCTGATTCGGGAGCGAGTGCTGGATAAGCAGTGAGAAGACTCTCTAATTGGATAATATCCCTCTCTTGAGCCTCCAGAAACTCAAATACTCGAGCAAGTTCTGTCATGATTTTCCCCTTTCCTTTCCAGGCAGATATGCTTCTATCGAATTGCCTATGCCAAATGCTTTTCGTAGACGCGCCACGACGTGGCTATAATTGTATCTACATCGGAATATTTCGCCTCCCATCCCAAGAGCTGTTTTGCCGCACAGCTCGATGCGATCAGTTTAGCAGGATCTCCTGGCCTCCGCTCCACTATCGAAGCCGGAATTGGCCGACCCGTGATTCGCCTTGCGGCTTTAAGAATTTCCAGGACGGACAGGCCTTTTTCCGATCCCAGGTTTACAGCAAAGCTTTGCCTTGCATCCGCCAGATGATTCAAAGCCTTACAATGGGCTTGGGCAAGATCCGTCACATGGATATAATCTCGCACACCAGTACCATCCGGGGTAGGATAATCGGTGCCGAAGATTTCGAGCTTTGACCGCATTCCAGCAGCCACTTCCATAATGACGGGCACGAGATTAGCTGGATTTTTCTCTAATCCTCGCACTCTGCCTTCAATATCGTATCCAGCCGCATTGAAATAGCGCAGCGCTGCGAATTTGATCCCTCTTAGCTTATCATACCATTCGAGAAGACGCTCGATTTCGAGCTTAGTAAAACCATAGAAATTAGTTGGTTCTTTGGAATGCGCTTCGTCTATCGGCAGGTATTTCGGCTCACCATATATGGCTGCCGAGGAAGAAAATACTATTTTGGAAATACCCGCTTGACATGCAGCATTGAGGATATTTATCGTTCCGGTAATGTTTTGTGTCGCGTATTTTTCTGGCTTGATCATGGATTCGCCTGCAGCCTTTGCGGCGGCAAGATGTACTATTGCGTCGAATCCATGCTTCATTATCGAAACAAGCCAGGGATAATCCAGAATATCGCCCTTATAGAAATCATAATCAGAAAAGAGATTCTCTTCTGTGCCGGTAGAAAGGTTATCTGCGATGCTGACCTTATTGCCATTGTCAGCAAGCATTCTTGCAACATGACTCCCAATGTAACCTGCTCCACCGATCACTAGTATCTTCATGCGATTTCTCTCCTTGGCGAATCTCTACAGCATTTATGCTATATTTGAATATATCGGCGGCGTCAATATGGCAACATATTCTTCGATGTATCCATAAGTGTATTTTCGCTGATATCAAAGAGGCCCTTCATGCCCGCAGAGATCAATCCATCTCAAGAAAAGGAAAGAATCGTTGAATTCATCAGGACGCAGATCGCCAAGTATGAATTCGAAGGAGCCGTGATAGGCATAAGCGGAGGGATCGATTCCGCTGTTGTCGGTAAACTCTTGACGGAAGCCCTTGGTCGGGAAAGAGTCTTTGCTCTCATTTTACCGGAACGAGATTCATCAAAGAGAACAGTCTCGGATTCCCTGTTGGTCTGTAGATATCTCGGAATTAGATATTCTGTAAAGAGCATTTCTCCCCTGGTTAGACGTCTCGGAATCTATAGGACAAAGCCCCCAGCTTTTATATTTCCAAGGAAAATTCAAGAGGACTATGTTAGAGCCCAATGGCAAAAGACCAGCTCTCCTTATATCAACGATCTTAAAAGCGCAGGCGGACAATCCAACAGAAGAAATCTGGCATACTATAGAACCAAAAACAGATTGAGAATGACAATTCTCTATTATGAAGCAGAACAGAGAGGTTATGCGGTTGCCGGAACCATCAACAGAACAGAATTTCTTATTGGATTCTATGTCAAGTGGGGAGATGATTCGAGCGATATAGAACCAATAATGCATCTCTATAAGACACAGGTATTCGAGCTGGCAAGAGAGATCGGCCTCCCACAGAGAATCATCGAAAAAGAACCCAGCCCTGATCTAGCCCCTGGCATAACTGATGAATTTGCCATAGGCCTATCCTATACCGATTTAGACAGAATTCTAAAGAAAAACGAACTCACCCTGCCTCTCTCCGACGAAGATCCGGAACTTGTGGAAAAAGTACAGAAGATTCTTGCCGCAGTACCCTATCGGAAAATCAGAAACCTGAGCCTATTGTGATGGGATGGATTATCATGGGAGTCTGGCAATAGAATGGATGACCAAGCCAATCTCGATGCGTCCCGTCGTTAGCATCCTGTTTGAGCCTCCTGGTTCGAATGCATAAAAAAAGCCACCTCATTTTGAGGTGGCTATATGCCGCCGATCAGAATCGAACTGATGACACATGGATTTTCAGTCCATTGCTCTACCAACTGAGCTACAGCGGCAGACTCTAGAAAGGCATTGGGCGGTGCAAGAGTCGAACTTGCGACCCCCAGCGTGTCATACTGGTGCTCTAACCAACTGAGCTAACCGCCCGCTGCATGCCGCGAACGACAGAAGCTCTTATACCAGCAGATAGAGAGATTGTCAAGCGATCTCGGAATGCAATTGCACTTATCCTCTTTTACATATAGAATAATAAAAATAGTGGGAGGAATGCATGTATAAGAGACAGTCTTGTCGTAAGCTTATTCTGGTCGCGGTCTTTCTAATCTCAATCGCGGCAACGGCAACAGCATTTACTTTCATGCCAATGTCGATAACCATATCGCCCAGCGGTGCAAACAGTATCGCGAGTTTTCGAATTACAAATGACAGTTCGCAGCAGATCGCGATAACCATTAAAGCTATGATGCGAGAAATCGACGAGAATGGCAACGAAACCAATAAGCCCGCAGATAATCTATTCGCTATTTTCCCGACTCGCGTTGTCGTACAGCCTAACTCCTTTCAGAATATCAAGGTACAATACAAGGGTAACCCATCGCTTTCAAGAGAAGTCGCTTATCGCATTATTGCGGAGCAGGTACCCATCGACTTTAGCCAGCAGCAGACTTCCGGCGTCAAGGTGATGTTTCGATACATTGCGGCTCTTTATGTAGCCCCGCCAAATGTTAGCCATAAGGTAAGTGTCACAAAGGTTGAGTATGGAGAGCAAGAAAGCAAAAAGGGTTTCTTTGTTACAATAACCAATAGTGGTACGCGTCATGCTATTATCAACGATCCTGTAATGAAGATCTCTGGCTCCTCTTTTACAATCACGCTGAAAGATGAATCTGTCAGTGCAATTAATGGTCAAAACCTGCTGGCTGGCAATGTGCGAAAATTCTTTATTCCCTGCGAGGACGCGGTTCCTGGCAAAAACTATACAGGCACGCTGACCGCAACAATCGAATGAATCTCTTATGCAGTTCTACATGATCTTTGGAAGCGCTGAGCCTCAAGGCTTTTTGTAAGGCCAGAGTGAGCAAGAAATGTTGAAGAAAAAAAATGTATACGTTCTTGTTTGGATTTTGTTTTTATGGCTCCCCCCTATAGATGCGCAAATCCCCCAAACACCTATCGTTCACGATAGCATTGTGCCAGAAATGGAGATACAATTCTCCATCAGTATAAATGGCAAACCGATAGGAGATATAGAAACAGGAATATGGCACAATGAACCTATTCTCAATAAAGAAATAGCCTCGCGGCTTCTCATAAATTACCTTCGTCCCGATATATATTCGGTTATATTCGACACGCTATTCAAAGAGCTCGATTGGCTCACGGCCAATGATTTTTCTCTTGCTGGTATTTCCTTTTTATTTAATGAATTGCAACTTAGTCTTTCGATTGTGATCCCGCCGGAATACAGCCCTGTGGTCGATATCGACTTTGTGCCTGAACAAATTTTGAATTACAAGCCTATTCTCCGGCCTGAACCTTTTGCAGGCTATATCCAGAATGAATCGGACTTGCATGTCTCTGATATATCGGAAGGAAAAGTCCTATTTTCTACACGTCTCAACTCGATGATCGACGTAAAGGGGGTTCATCTCTTCTCAGACAATTTTTTTTCATATGCGTTCGGGCCTTCTCAGGTTTTTTCCTGGAACATGAACTCGGTTTATTTGCTTTGGGATAACACAGCAATACATTCAAGGACGAAAATTGGAAAGATCAGCATCCCGGCGGTTAGCAATCAATCTCAACCATCGCTTTATGCCATGTCTCTCGAAAGCTTCGAAGATAGACAATATATGGTACGCACTGGATACATAGACAATCAAACGGAGTTTACGATCCATAAGACTGCAAGGGTGTCTGTAGAAGCTAATGGAAGGCTTATTCGGCAAGTTATTCTCGAACCTGGCAATTATCGGATTCTCGATCTGCCCTTTACAACAGGGTTGAATGAATTTGTTCTGCGCATAGAAGAGATAGATGGAAATGTCCAGGTATTTCGTCGCATAATTCCGAGAGAAGCCAGTATAATGCAACCCGGGACATCGAAGTATGCTCTTTCCGCTGGAACATCGCGTACCGACTTCAGCGAATTTATCGCCTCAGGTTATTATCTATATGGCTTTTTGTCCACTCTTTCGGGCGGCATAAACTTTCAGGTCGACAAGCGCTCCGCGATGGGTGGACTGACTTTTTCTACAGCACTGCCAATCGGCACACTGAATGGTTCCGGCTCTATTGTAGGGCGATGGGATGGCTGGGGACCTGTTATTTCACCAGCGGCAACGCTGAGCTATCTCTTTTCCATGCCTTCAAAGATATACCTACCCATCTTTGGAATCTCTGCCACATTTCGAGGAGAAGGATTCTTATCTCCTAATATATCTTCTCCCAGCGGAACGGTTCCCAGTGCTTTTCTCTCTTTCTCGACCAATTTCTACACGAAGATCTTTGCAAATATTGGCATAGGATTGAGCTATTCCCTTTATTATACATACTCATCGCCTGCTAAAATGACTCATGAAGTCTTTGCTTCAATCAGCACCGCAATTGCGGCTGGCGGAAATCTTGGTCTTTCAGGACGCCTTTCTTTCGCAGAATCTAGCGCACCAACGTTTTCACTAAATTTGTCTTTCACGATAATGCCCAAAGACGACACAACGAGAGTTCTTAATTTCATGCAGAGTTCCGGAGGACAGACGAATATCAGCATCAACGATAAGCTCTACATGCTTGGCAGAGTTTTTGATACGAATTTTGGCGCAAGCGACTTACTTCCTGGTGCATCGAAAGATGGCTCGATGAGTCTGGGAATACGAAATTCATCAGAATATTTCGATGTAAGCGCAAATGGAACCTTCAACTATTCCCCTAGCTCGGAGAGCTATTCTCTGGGTGGATACACCCAATTTAGAAGCTCGATGGCTTTTGCTGGGACTCATGTTGCGTTTTTGCGCCAGATACCGGATTCTTTCCTCCTGATTACGGCTTCGCCAGAATTGAAAGACAAGGATATTATCTATAGAGTCAGCAATGGATCTCAGTATCAGGCAGCAGGCGGAAAAAACATCGTCGTTCCTATTCAAAGCTACGAAACAACAATACTATCGATCGATCTTAGAGCCACTGAGCTGAATGTTGCTCCGCGCTACTCCTTTATTACGCTCTCCCCTGCTTTCAGGAGTGGTATTCTATTCGAAAGCGATGTTATCAAACGATATTTCATTAACGGTAGACTTATCAATCAAGAAGGCAAACCAATTTCATATCTGCCGGGTGATGTCTTCGATTTTGGAGGCTCGCTTGTGACTTCTACCTTTACTGATGAACTGGGGGATTTTGAGATCTATGATATTCTTCCCGGAAGTTACCAAATACAATGGCCAGAAGGCTTTGGAACCACTCAGTTCGAATTGCCCGACACCGACGAGGACAGAATAGACTTAGGTGATATAAAGCTACACATCGAGAGCAAATAGGACTATAATGAATAAAGGAATAGCATATGAGAAGAAGATTTTGGTTATTTTTGATAATTTGTTTCGCTATCGTCATTTCTATGAGTGCGGAAAAATTGACCTTAGATCCGATATCTGCTCCGAGTCCTGTTACTTATGATCCTTTTTCTGGGAACGACACTCGTGGCCAGGCGTTTACCTTTACGGTGCGAATGGATAAAAGCACAGGCACTACAAGCAATTTTTCAGTTGTTATAAATGGAGAATCGTCTCCCTCTTCAAGAAGTCTTAAATCATCTTCGGGGTCTATAGAAATAGGCTTCTACAAAGATTCCTCTCATACAACAGAGATCAGAAGCACTGCAGATTATTCGCCTTCTTATTATATCTCAGGATCCTTCGATCCAAAGCCAGATGTTCTTACTCAAACCTTTACAATATATCCTCGCCTTGTCAAAGGCCAAAGCGCACCATATGGTACCTATACCGGGACTTTTACTGTATTACTTTATAAAAAGAGTTCCCCAGGACAAGGCAATCCGGAAGATACTATAAGTTTCACTTACACAGCAGCAGTCGACAAAGCAGTAGATGTGCGCGTTGGTTCGCGGAATGCCAATTATGATACCGGAGCGACTTCATACAATATTGATCTTGGCGAGATATCAAATGGCGCAAGCGCCGATTTTGGGATTTTCATCAGGGGAACAACTGGATATACCCTAACAATGCATACGGCCTCCGGTGGATTTCTTACCTCCAGCAATTCTGAAGACAAGATACAATACACGATAATAGTCGATGGCAAAGAGTATTATCTTAATTCAAGCATAATTCTCGATCAAGAGACCGCTAATTATCTTTATAGCAAGGCCTTATTGGGCACTGTCAAGATACCTGGCGATCATGGTGCTAAAGCGGGAATATACTCGGACACTGTCGGTTTTTCTATGGCAGTCAACTGATTCTTGTCAACTAATCCTTGCTGCCATAAACAAGGTTCGTAGCAGTATTTGCGGCTTGACCAGGGCCATCAGAATGCGCATCATTCAGCCATGAAACTATTGGTACTTGCGGCCGGTATCGGCTCCAGATTCGGTGGAGCAAAGCAGATTATAGAGGTTGGTCCTAATGGAGAGACCTTACTCGAATACTCCATATATGATGCTCGAAAAGCAGGCTTCGACGAAATTATATTTCTGATTCGGCCAGACATCGAGGCCGATTTCAGATCGAATATCCTTTCGCGCTTACCCTCGGATCTACGCTATTCGCTCGCCTATCAGACACTCGACTTCCTATTGGATAAGGCTCTTGCCGAGATCAATGGAGAGAAGCAGCTAGACCCAAGGGAATTAGGCCAAAGGGAAGGTGGCCTTGCAGAGAGCAAGCGTGTCAAACCCTGGGGAACGGCTCACGCGCTTCTCTGTGCTGGAGAGCTTTTCAAACAAGGTGAGGCTTTTGCGGTTATCAATGCTGACGATTACTATGGCCGGCGTGCATTCGAGGCAGTAGGCTCAAATCTATTTAATAATCCAGGAGAATTATGCTTCGCTGGGTATCGATTAGAAGATGTCGTTCCAGCTTCTGGAACGGTATCGCGAGCAATATGTACCTTATCAGCCGGTGGTTATCTTGAAAAGATAATAGAACACAAGAAGGTATGGCGTGAAGGAAAGCGCTTTTTTTCCGAACAGGGGGAGAGCATAGTTGAGCTGAGTCCCGATGCTGCTGTCTCCATGAACTTTTGGGGCTTGGATTATTCGATTTTCGAATATGCATGGCAAGGCTGGAAGGAATTTCTGAGTCGATATATCGAATCTCCTACGCAGGAATTCCTGTTGCCTGATCTGATCCAGAGTATAGTGGAGAAAAAGAGAGCACGAGTACGCATGCTTCCTGCTAGCGAGCGGAGTTTTGGCCTTACAAACCCGGAAGATTTGCAAGAAGTAAGGCGGCGGATCTTCGGGTTCGTAGCAGAAGGGGTTTATCCATCGCCTCTTTTTGGTAGTTGGAAAATCAAGTCATTTCCCAGACTATGGCACTTTGCAGATAATGAATACGGAGAATGTGCCGAATTTGAAGATCTGTTCATGCAAGCCGCCATGCCGTGGGATGTGCTCAAGTTACTTGATTCTTATCTTCGATCTAGACTCGATGCCGTATCTGGAGAGAAAATCCGATCCTCTATTCCAAAAGGCGTACACATTGAAGGTGATGTTTTCATAGACGAGGGTTGCATTATAGAAGAGGGGGCTTTTATCCGCGGACCAGCATGGATTGGAAAGGGTTGTGAAATCCGAAGCCACTGCTACATTCGAGGCGGATTGCTCGCTGGTTCAGGCGTTGTGTTGGGGCATGCGAGCGAATTCAAGCATTGCATTCTCCTGGAAAGAGCTCAGGCACCACACTTCAACTATGTGGGAGATTCTGTGCTGGGGCACCATGCGCACATAGGAGCAGGAGTCATTCTGTCGAACTTTAGACTCGATGGAAAGCCCATTAGGGCAAAATGTCTAGATTCTCGAGAAAAGTTTGAAACAGAGCTTACCAAATTTGGCGCACTTATAGGTGATAATTGCGAAATTGGCTGCAATTCGGTATTAAATCCAGGCACTATCCTGGGAGAGAGAAGTATCGTTATGCCCATGTCTCTTGTATCCGGCACATGGCCGCTAGAGAGTCGGATAGACATCTAAATATGAATTTTCCATATTGCCCGGTGTTATTGCATTAGCTGAACAACATTATTGTAACGCCTTTATGGCACAAGAGAACAGCATTTCGAGCCCTTGCATGCTTGGTTCAGCGTGAAACTCAGGCCTCCATTCGAGATAAGCCAATGTATCTGATACAGAAAAACAAGAAGCTATGGAGACATTGCGATACTGCGCTACCGCAAAGAGTGCCGCCGCTTCCATATCCGCCACAAGGGCTCCTTGTTCGCGGAAGTACTGGACTTCTGACTTAGTCTCGCGGTAAATGGCGTCAGTGGTCCATGTTGGGCCTTTGGCATATGCTAGTCCAGCTCTCTTGAGCGAGTTTTCAAGTGCCTCTGTGAGTCTCGGCTCGGGGTGTACCGACATATTGCTGTCCAGATAGTGGTAGGAAGTTCCCTCGTCGCGGAATGCGCCATCGCAGACCACTAGTGTTCCAGGCGGAACATCCTCGCGCAAAGAACCGGCAAATCCAATAGAGATAAATTCCTTTACTCCCCATGCTATGAGTTCTTCTAACATGACTGCGGCAGCCGGTGCTCCGACACCGAAGTCTGATGCGATAGCGATGGTCTTATTGCCGATCGGCGAGTGCTTATCTCGTGAATCATCCATATCTGATACATCTACATAATGCACGAAGCGGCCAAAATAGCCTTTGGCTCGCTCACAAGGAAATGTGGCGCGGACAAAATCGCAGAGACTTTTCTGGTAACTTAGAACGATGGTTTGGGGCGCCGGCCTTTGGGATAGGGCAATACCGGCCTTATCCAGGTAAGCCAGAAAATCGAGAGGTTTGAATAGAGCTTCGTCTTTAAGCTTTTGGGATACGATTGGCAGGGGCATCGGTACTCCTTCTTCTTCTTCTTATAATCGGTCTTATATTGTACTATTCTCTTCTTAAGATGGAGTATTGTATAGGTATATTCAAGGTATAGCTGCAAAAAGCGGAGATTATAGAAGGAATAAGCACAGAGAGAATAATCTGGTTTATGGACAAAAATCACTAATCCCCGTTAAAATACATGCGGAGTTGAGAATGAGAAGCATGCATAATGTAGTTTCAAAAGTACAGCTTTCGGAAGAGGTCTTCCGAATCGAAGTAGAGGCACCTCTTGTTGCACGAGAACGGAAGCCGGGGCAGTTTGTCATTGTTATGTGCGATGATGAGTATTCGGAACGAATTCCACTTACTATCGCAGACGCAGATCCAGATAAAGGAACAGTGACTCTGATCTTCCAGACCGTTGGTGCCAGCACGCACAAGCTTGCCCTCAAGAATCCGGCAGACAAGATTATCCTGCTCGGTCCTCTGGGAAATCCAACCCATATCGAATGTTATGGCTGGACAGTATGTGTGGGCGGCGGCATAGGATCAGCTCCATTATACCCCATTGCTAAAGCTCTAAGGCAAGCGGGAAATAGGGTTACGGTCATTTCGGGGGCTCGAACAAAGGATCTTCTCATAATGCAGGACGAGCTCAGAGCAATTGCGGATGAATATATTGTGGTTACAGACGATGGCTCCTTCGGACGAAAAGCTCTGGTCACAGAACCGCTCGACGAGCTCTGTAGGAGAGCACCTCCGCCTGATCTCGTGGTCGCTATAGGCCCGCCTATTATGATGAAATTCTGTGCTGAAACAACCAGGCCTTACGGTATCAAAACGCTGGCCTCTCTTAACACGATAATGCTCGATGGCACAGGTATGTGCGGAGGTTGCCGCGTATCCATTGGCGGAAAGACAAAATTCGTATGTGTGGATGGCCCTGAATTCGATGCCCATCTTGTCGATTGGGATGGAATGATGACCCGTCTTGGAACATATCGAGACATAGAAAAAGAAGCTCACGATCGCTGTCATCTAGAGCTGCAGCTCGAGAAGCTCGATGCAGCAGAGATATCGGCGTCTCGTCCCAAGGAGTCTGCACAATGAGCCATAAAGAAGAATCTACAATGGAAGAAGCTGAACTCGAACTTTCCCGGCTGCGCTCCGGACCAATTACCCCAAAGATGAGAATGCAGATACCTCCTCAGGCAATGCCCGCTCAGGATCCTATCGAGCGCCGCAGCAACATGAATGAAGTAGCTCTGGGGTACAGTTCTGCTCAAGCTATGTTAGAAGCAGAGCGCTGTCTGCAGTGTAAGAATGCTCCATGTATCGCGGGTTGCCCAGTGAGAGTCGATATTCCAGGGTTTATCGGCAAGATCAAGGAAGGAGATTTCCTTGGCGCCGCCAGAATAATAAAGAGAACCAATTTGCTTCCTTCGATATGTGGGCGCGTTTGCCCCCAGGAGACGCAATGTCAGGCGCCATGCACGGTTGGCAAGGCTCTTCATGGTGTTGAAAAAGCGGTTCAGATAGGCAGGCTCGAGCGCTTTGCCGCAGATTATGAACGCAGCAGAGGCGCCGTAGAAATACCTCATGTTGCTCAAAAGACAGCCAGAAAGGTAGCAATTGTCGGGTCAGGCCCTGCAGGCCTTACCTGCGCAGTCGATGTTCGAAGAGAAGGCCACAGTGTCGCGATTTTCGAAGCCTTCCATAAACCAGGAGGCGTTATGGTCTATGGAATTCCGGAGTTCAGGCTTCCCAAAGTCCTCGTGCAGGCTGAAGCGGAGGTCCTAGAATCGATGGGGGTCGATTTTGAGCTCAATTTCCTGGTCGGAAGAACTCGTCCGCTTCTTTCCCTAATTAAAGAAGATGGTTTTGATGCTATATTCATAGGCACAGGGGCGGGCTTACCCAAATTTATGGATATCCCGGGAGAAAACCTTGTAGGAGTTTTCAGCGCAAATGAATACCTTACGCGAACTAATCTTCTTAAGGCTTACTTGAAAGGTAGGGCTGGCACCCCCATCTATTATTCAAGGCGTGTCGCTGTTTTGGGCGGAGGCAATGTGGCCATGGACTCAGCTCGCATGGCGCTAAGGTTAGGAGCAGAGGAAGTACGTGTTCTATATCGACGCACTCGGTCTGAAATGCCCGCACGGGCTGAGGAAGTTGAACATGCCATGGAAGAGGGAATAATTTTTGATTTTCTAAAGAGCCCGACGCGTGTCCTTGGAGATGATAGAGGAAGAGTCGCCGCCCTCGAAGTGCTGTCTTATGAATTGGGAGAACCAGATGAATCCGGCAGAAGAAAGCCGGTTCCCATTCATGGGAGCGAAGAGATAATTCCATTTGACACGGTGATAGTAGCCATTGGCAATGAATCCAATCCTCTGATTTCTAAGACTACTCCTGAGCTCCAGGTAGATCGTCATGGTCATATCATAGTCGATGATCGACAAAGGACCAGTATCGATCGCGTCTATGCCGGCGGAGATATAGTGCTGGGTTCTGCGACCGTCATACTCGCTATGGGCGAGGGTAGGCGTGCCGCTCAATCTATAAATGAGATTATTCAATAAAGGAGAGGAGGCGAGTGGAGTGTCACAGGGCAGAAGGCATCCTTTACTAGCAGGATATTATTGGATTCTTCTTTTTCTTGGATGGATAACCATCGCAATTCTGCCTTTAGGAGCACAGGATAGTTACAGCGCAGCCCTATCACTTTTTTGGGATGGTCGCCGACTCGAAATGGCGGAGACTCGCAAAGCGGAAAGTCAGCTCGCTTTTCAGCGTTCTCTTGCTATGACAGAACGCTTATTATCTAAAGAGCCTTCCAATCCTGATCTGCAGACCCTCAAAACCTGGAATCTGTTTCGTTTGCATCGATATGTTGATACGGTCGTATATGCCCAATCTGTGTTGAATACAAGAGAAGACCATCGTGTCCTCGAGACGATGGCCGAGGCGCTCTTTTTCCTCAATAAGAATGAGGAAGCTCTATCTGCCTTCGGTAGATATTTTACAATTGCTCCAGAAAACGACGACCGACGCTCCAGCGCATTTTATTATGTTGGTGAAATTTATTTCCGGATAAAGAAATATGAGCATGCGGATATAGCATTTTCGACAGCTGTTTCAATGGAGAAGAATATGTATTACTGGTGGTACCGCCTCGGACTTGTAAAGGAAATCCTCGGCCAGTATCGACGCGCTTACGAGGCCTTCAATACTTCTCTTTCTCTAAAATCTAATTTCAAGCCTGCGCTCGAGGCTAGAGAGCGAGTAAAAGCAAAATCTTCACTTTAAGTTCAGTTTTCAAAATTACAATGTGAACGGACCTTATGAAGTGTTTTCTACGGAATTATTAATTTTAAGGACTTGCCATGTATAAAGCTGTTATTTTTGACTTCGGCAATGTGCTATGCGGTGTTGAGCGAGAAAACTTCGTGCTGAAGGCCGCTATCCATGCAAAAGCACAGAATGCTCAGGATCTTCTGCGTACCCTCTGGGGTACACCCATCGAATATGAGTTCGAGACGGGTATTATCGATTCCCACGAATACTATAGACGCGTGCAGAGGCTTGTAGAGCTCGAGCCCGGCTATAGCTACGAGGAATTTGTTAGAGACTATCAATCCATTATCGTGCCTAATCCAGATGGCGAACAAGCTCTTAAGACCGCAGCAAGCATGGGTGCCAGAACTTTTGTTTTATCCAATACCTCTTTTCTTCATGCTTCGCTGATTTTCGATAATGAAGTGCTGGGTACTTACCCCGAAATATATATTTTTTCCTATAAAATAGGAGTCATGAAGCCAGATCCTCGTATCTGGATGAAGCTGCTGGAATACATTCGCCTTGATCCAGGGGATTGTCTATATATCGACGATATCGCGGATTACTGCAAAGCCGCGCAAGATCTCGGGATGGATGCTTTTTGTTATGATTTTCGAATACATAATCTCTCACTTGAACTGCAAAATATGTTACAATAGATAAAGCGAACAAAATGCACATTGCGGCGCGACGGGTGTCTAGAATGGCAGCCGCAGGTACAAGAGGAGGTTCTATGAAACGATTTGTGGTCGCGATTCTTTGTCTGCTTCTTGCTGTATCCGCATGGGCAGCGGGTGGCAAAGTTGTGGTCTACACGGCGCACGAGGAGAGCATTATCAATGCCATAGTGCCCATGTTCGAAAAGGAAACCGGTATTACTGTCGAATATGTCAAGATGGCTTCAGGCGATGTGATCAACCGAGCCAAGGCCGAGGCATCAAGGCCACAGGCGGATGTCATCTGGAGTATAGGTGGCGAGCAGCTCGAAGCAGAGAACTCTATTCTTGCCCCATATACACCGAAGGATTGGGATAAGATCAACCCCGTATACAAAGTTGGCACGAACTGGCTCCCATACACGGGCATCATGAATGTATTCGTAGTCAACACCAAGATGCTCACGCCAGACAAATATCCCAAGACCTGGATCGATCTCACCGATGCAAGATTCAAGAAAAACATCTGTTCGGCCAGGGCCGATAAATCCGGTTCATCCTACATGCAGCTCTGCAATGTAATTGCCATCTATGGAGACAAAGGATGGGACATCTATGAAGGCATCATGAAGAATACGATCATTTCAGCATCGTCGGGCGCCGTGCCTAAGTTTGTCAACGATGGCGAACAAGCGGTCGGCATAACACTCGAAGACAATGCGTTTAGATACTTTGCCGGTGGTGGCCCTGTAGCTATTGTCTATCCTACAGATGGCACTGTTGCGGCCCCAGATGGCATTGCCCTGCTCAAGGGAGCTCCAAACCTCGAGAATGCCAAGAGATTTATCGATTGGTGTCTTTCCAAGCCAATCCAAGAGTATCTTGTCGATGCGATGGCTAGACGCCCTGTTCGGATCGATTGCAAGGACCCCAAAGGCTTGCCTCCGCTTTCGACTATCAAGACAATACCCTATGATTTTGCATGGGCAGCAAAGAATAAGGAAGCCTTCATCGCAAAATTCATGGATATCGCGATGGAGCTTGGTCTGTGAGATGATGCAAAGCCGCAATCCTTTTTGCTAAATTTGCTTGGATTTGCGAAAACGAAGGCCGCTAGCAGAAGAGCTGGCGGCTTTTTTGCTATTTGCTTTAAATCATCATATAGCTAAAGATGCAGACAACATTGAAGAGAGTCGCATAGTTAGATACAATTTTCTTGACTTTTATAGTGAGAGGTAAGCATGACCTCGATACGAATTGTGGATTTGGAAAAGCGCTTTGGGGAATTAAGAGCAATCTCCGATATCAATCTAGAGATTGAAAAAGGCGAGTTTTTTACGCTGCTTGGCCCTTCTGGCTGTGGCAAGACGACACTTTTGCGGACCATTGCCGGTTTCTACAAGCAAGATCAGGGCGATATCTACATTGATGGGGAACTCATAAATAAAGTACCTGCCTATCAGAGGAATACCGCCATGGTGTTCCAGAATTATGCTGTATTTCCACATATGACGGTGTTCGACAATGTAGCCTATGGGCTTCGTGTCCGAAAATTGCCGAAGGATGAAATCTCACGTAAAGTTTCAGCAGCGCTCAAGAGTGTTCATCTTGAAGGCTACGAAAAGCGCACCCCAGACAAGCTCTCTGGCGGACAGCAGCAGCGAGTAGGTCTTGCGCGCGCAATGGCAATTCAGCCCAGGGTTCTTCTCTTCGATGAGCCACTCTCCAATCTCGATGCCAAACTTCGCATAGAAATGCGCGAAGAAATCCGTGCTGTGCAGAAATCGCTTGGCATAACATCGATATATGTCACTCATGATCAGGAGGAAGCACTCGTAATCTCGGATCGCATTGCCGTCATGGAACAGGGAGTCATTCAGCAGATAGGCAAACCCTGGGAGATCTATGCAGACCCAAAAAACACTTTCGTTGCATATTTCGTTGGAAAGATAAATATGCTCACCATGCACCTGCTTGAAGGGGCAGAGGGGGGGCTTCGCAGTGCAGTTCTGGGAAATTTATCTCTCCTTGTCCCTTCTGAAGGTACTGAAGGTCTTTCAGAGGTGATAGTCGCCTTCAGACCAGAAGATGTAATCGAGGCTGCGACCAAGGCAAGCCAGAACAAGGTCATGGGAATTCTAAAAACCGTAAGCTTCATGGGATCGGTAGCTCGCTTCGAACTCGAGGTGGAAGGTCAGGAGATAACGATCGATAGGCACAGGCCTCGCGAATCCGATATCCCTCAGAAGGGCGAACATGCCTTTTTTGCCGTACCTTCAGATTCCATGCTCCTTTTTGATCCAAAGACTGGCCTCAGAATAGGCAGAGGAGCCAAGAAATGAGCCAGAAAGCCGAAACTCCTTCTATTCGGCATAGCCGAGCCGATATCTGGTCGTTTGTCATTTTCTTTGGTTTTGTCATTGTCATTGTGTTTCTCATCTATCCACTATTCGACATTTTTCGCTATAGCTTTATGGATAAGAAAACACAGACTTTTTCTCTATCGAACTGGAAGACTTTTTTCTCCAAAGTCTATTACCTGCGTGCCTTCTGGCACTCGATAGTGATCGCTATTTTGACCACATTTTTTTCGATGGTCTTGGGGATTCCTCTTGCTTTTTTTACCACTAGGTATCGCATAAAGGGCGCAAACCTCCTGAATACGCTATCGGTGCTGGCTTTACTTTCGCCAACTTTTATTGGTGCATATTCCTGGATTACCATGTTGGGTCGAAATGGATTCCTGCGACTTTTGTTCCAGTCTATAGGCATCAATCTGCCGCCTATCTATGGTCCGCTCGGAATAGTGCTCGCTGACACGCTACAGTATTATCCTTTCATATCGCTTATGACAGCCGGCGCTCTCATGACCATAGATCGCTCGCTCGAAGAGGCTTCCGAAAACCTAGGAGCTCGTTCGATAAAGACATTTTTCAGCGTGACACTGCCTCTGGTTCTGCCATCGGTGACAGGTGGAGCCCTCATTGTATTCATGATGTCGCTTTCCAATTTCGGAACACCGATGATAATAGGCGGGAATTACCTTGTGCTGCCGACGCTTGCCTACAATCTCTATACGAGCGAAATCAGCCAAACTCCAGGAATGGCTTCAACCGTATCGATTATTCTGATGCTCTGTGCGTCGGTTGTGATCGTGCTGCAGCAGTGGGTCTCTTCGAGGCGCAAATATGCTAGCATGCTGGTCAATAGGCCTGTGATAAAGCAGATTAAAGGCATAAAATCGGTGCTCGCTCATATATTGTGCTATGGTATTGTCTTTTTCTCGACTCTTCCTCTTGCTGTGATTGTATATTTTAGTTTCCGAAAGACCTCGGGGCCGGTCTTTAAGCCAGGTTTTAGCCTGGACAGCTATAGACAGATTTTCTTCGATGTTCCTAAGACCGTGACAAATAGCTTTCTATACTCCATAACAGCCGTGCTCCTTATTGCTTTTGTTGGAACACTTCTGGGATTTGTAATTGCTAGAAAAAGAAATGCCGCCGTTAGGATACTCGACCCATTGCTAATGATTCCATATATGGTTCCGGGCACGGTGCTAGGTATCGGGTTTATAGTTGCATTCAACAAGCCGCCAATAATCCTGACGGGCACGGCGGCCATAATCATCCTGACTTATTTCATTCGGCGCTTGCCCTACTCGGTTCGCTCTGCGGCCTCTATTCTCAAGCAAATCGATCCGGCTCTCGAGGAAGCTGGTATCAACCTGGGCTCTCCGCCGGGGCGAACATTTAGGACTATCACTTTGCCCTTGATGCAAGGCGGAATAATATCTGGTGCAATAATGAGTTGGGTTACATCTATGAATGAGCTGTCTGCTTCTATTCTCCTATATGTAGGGAAAACCATGACAATGCCCATAAAGATCTACATTTCGGTGGCTGATGGTTATTTTGGCACAGCGAGCGCGATGTCGACCATCCTTCTCTTTGTCACGGGTATTGCAATGTTCATCGTAAATAAGTACTTCAATAGAGGAAGCGAAACATTCATAGCCGCTTGAGGTCTTCTGAGACCTCATTGATTATGAGCCTTAAATCCAGGGGATAACATGTATACGCGATTCGAGCCGGGCTATATTCTCGATGCGCATCTCATCGAAGAATTGCAAGGTGTAAAAGCCGATGGTGCTTTTTTTGCCACTCTTGATCATGATCTAGATGTCTTTATTCTTCGCCATGGACAGAGTAAAGGAAATGCGAGCAATACTTATCAAGGGCGATATGATTTTCCGCTCACCGCACAAGGCGAAAAAGAAGCTAGGCAAGCAGGAGAATGGTTGAGCCAATTCAAACCTGATTATATCTTAGCAAGCCCAATGTTGAGAGCTAAAAGATCGGCCGAAATAGTATCTTCAGTTATAGATCCAGCCCACATTGAGTTCGACGATATTCTCATCGAGATGGACACTGGTGTCTTCTCTGGCATTGACCCCAGCACGGCTGCTCAGCGATATCCAGATATATGGGAGGATTTCTATAGGCGAAGTTGGGATGCCATTCCCGCAGCCGAATCTTCGAAATCTATTTACGCACGGTCAATTATAGCTTGGCAGCATATTCGAGATATCGCCACCAGGGGAGCTTCTCGCATAATCTGCATTACCCACGGCGGTCTTTTGCAATGGCTTATAAGGTCTACGCTCGGAGTTCACGATTGGCTGCCTCTTCTTCCGATTACCAACTGTTGTATTTCTAAGTACGAGATAGAAATCATTAAGAAGGGTGTCATAACTTTTGCTCAGTGGACTTTGATAAATCTCCATCCTTTAGAGTCTAGCTGCAAAATTAGATAATTTTTCAAAGAAAATCAAACTTTGAAGCGTATTTATACCTTCTTGGCGTCTATACAATGAGGAGGTGCTAAATGCGCACAAAGAAAGCAATCTTAATTGCTGCATGTCTGCTTTTGGGAGCGATGCTGCAGCCCTTCGCCTATGCAGTACAGGGTGAAGCGATCATCCCTGGTATGCGGCTTCTCAATCTTGGCGAACCCCTTGGTCAGGATGAGTGTGCCGCAGTAACGGGAGGGGATGTGCGTATGTCGCTGAATCGTGATCGGACAAAACTAAAAGTGAATGTCATCGATAATGAGTACGAGGCAAGATTGGGGCGAATTCCTCCAAAAGAGGTGTTTGAAATCGATGTTCATAATCGGGTCGTAGACACACAAAAAGCGCCATTTATGCCGGCCGATGCAACCGGGCGCAAATTCGCGTCATCTGGTGCGGTAACAAGTAAGCC